>SERZ01000164.1_pt1 | contig 43772 bp, 46 predicted proteins | sample 3171461 | NCBI WGS metagenome assembly SERZ01 (sample SAMN06051861, study PRJNA518727) | freshwater metagenome | biome: subpolar coniferous forest; feature: holomictic lake; material: water; isolation source: holomictic Lake 227, 6 m depth | place: Canada: near Kenora, Ontario | collected... | reverse complement strand
ACTAGTACTCTCAACGCATGACGCAGCAACCTGTGGTGCCGCCTAAGTTACGCGGCTGGTTCCACCTCGGTGCAACTCCCGCGGTCATCATCGCTTCCCTTGTCTTATTTATTCTTAGCAAAGAATCGCTCAAATTCGCGGTCGCAATTTATTCAGTCACCGCGATCATGCTCTTTAGTGTCTCTGCGGTTTATCACCGCGTCCCTTGGTCACCCGAAAAGAAAAAAATCTGGCGCCGTTGGGATCATGCAAATATTAATTTATTAATTGCCGGGTCCTATACTCCCTTTGCTGTTGCGCTATTAGATAACCGAAGTAGAAATATTTTGTTAGCAATTGTGTGGGTAGGCGCAGCAATCGGTGTTGGCTTAAGAGTTTTCTGGCTCAATGCCCCGCGCTGGTTGTATGTTGCTAATTATTTATTGCTTGGCTGGGTCGCCATTGTTTATACCCCTGACCTTTATCGCGCGGGTGGTTTATGGGTGTTACTCCCAATAATCATCGGCGGATTGTTCTACTCAGTTGGGGCGATTTTCTATGCACTCAAGCGCCCTGGCCGCACCGCTAAGTACTTCGGCTTCCACGAGCTCTTCCATATCTTTGTGCTGGCCGCCTGGATCTCGCAGTACGTAGCGATTTCAGTGGCGATTTACAGTAAGTAAGGCCTTGCTCTAACCTTAGGCTCTCTTTAAATCGAGTTGCGAGGTATGACGATGGCTGAAAAGAACTCCTTCCTTAACTGGGTTGGATTCAAAGGCGACGAACCGGAAGCACCATCTTCGGTCGATCGCATCCGCGAACTGGAAGCACAACTTGCCGATCTTAAATCTCGTCGAGACATAACGGGATTAACTAAAGAAGAGTTTGAAATTCTGGCAACCGAGACTGCAATGTCGATGATTAAATCGGCGCAAGCCCGTGAAAGTAAGGCCCAAGCTATTGCTTCACGATTAGTTGCTGAGACAAATCGAATCACAAAAGAAGAAATCGATGCCGCCGACGCAAAAGCTCGCACTATTTTAAGTGGCGCCGAAACACGTGGTCGCAAATATATTCAAGCGGCAGAATCTGAAGCTGAAGAGAAAATTGCACAGGCCGAGGCTGAAGCAGAATCTGTTATTGAAAGTAAGAAACGCGAAGGCAATGCACTCACTACTGCAGCTCGTCGCGAAGGTGAGCGAATTGTTATTGAGGCAACGGCTGAAGTTACTAACTATCGCCAATGGCTAGCTAGTGTGATGGGTGAAGCTGAACGACTTTATAAGATTCAAACACAATCACTCGATGCCGCTGAATCCGCAATTCATCAATCACGTTCACGACTTGAATCTGCATTTACTCGCCTGGCTGATCTTCAAAAAAATGTCTTAGGGAATTTGAATTCTGATGACACAATTATTAACGCTGGCCCAATTCGCGTTTCAAGTGAGCGCACAAAGCCGGCGATTTCAGCACCTAAAAAGAGTGCGAAAAAGCCAGTGAAGAAAACTACTAAGAAAGCAGCAGCAAAGAAATCTGCACCGCGTAAGTAATTTCTTATGTCTACTCCCCGCGGTATCCGTTATATCCCTGCCATCGATGGTTTACGGGCTGTAGCTGTAATTGCGGTGATGCTGTATCACCTTGGTTTTACGTGGATACCCGGTGGATTTCTCGGCGTAGATCTCTTTTTCGTGATCTCGGGCTATGTCATCACACGATTGCTTTTAGATTCGATTCAGCGCAGCGGTGGGTTAGATTTACGTGCCTTTTATAAAGCGAGAATTCGTCGATTATTTCCCCCTTTGATCTTCATGATCATCGTCACGACGCTATATATATGTATATGGGCACCAGAAACCGTTCGTCGATTCGTAAGCGATAGCCCCTTCTCGATCTTTGGGTTGATGAACTGGTGGTTAGTGTTTAGGCACACTGATTATTTTGATTCAATTGCCCGACCACCACTGCTGCAGCACACATGGTCGCTGGGAGTCGAAGCCCAGTTTTATTTAATATGGCCACTTATTTTGCTGCTGGTTTTACGCCAATTCGGTAAGAAGCGAATTCCTGGAGCTGCACTATTAATTGCGGCAATTTCAGGTATCACCTTACTGATCGTTTCTTTCCAAGTTGATGCAGCTAGTGCTTCACAAGTAAGCCATGTCTATTTTGGTACTGATACTCACAGCATCGGTCTGTTTTTAGGCGCAGCGCTTGCAGTCAGCTGGGTACCACAAAACCTCAAAGAACAAGTCAATAAACGTGCGCAAGATTTCATTGATGGAATTGGTGTTTTTGGTTTCGTAGGAATTCTCGCAACTTTTCTCTTTGTCAATGAAACTGATCCAACTTTATATAAGCTGGCTTTCCCTTTAGCTGGAATTTTTGGATGTGCAATTATCACTAGCGTCGTCCACCCGGCTTCACGGTTTGCGCCAATCCTTAGTAGCAAAATTGCGGTATGGATTGGCGAACGCTCGTATTCAATCTATCTGTGGCACTGGGTTGTTTTTCAACTAACACGTCCTAAAGTTGATCTTGAAGGATCCACATGGGCCCTATATTTACTTCGCATATTAATAGTTTTTGCTTTAGCCGATATTTCACTGCGTTTAGTTGAGCTTCCAGTCCGAAGCGGGATGGTTGAATATTGGTTTAAAGGAATGAAATACCGCACAAAAAATGTACAACGCCGACAAAAATCTTTTGTATCGCTGGCAATAATTTCAATTACAGTTGCAACATCACTCTTGAGCGCCAATGCAATTACAAAGAGTGATCGAGATGTGGCTGCAATGAAAGCTCAGTTAACTCAGCCCGTCCAAAATACCGAGATTTCAAATGCGCAACCGGGTGGCTTATGGGTAACCGGAGATTCAGTTATTCTGGGTATTCATTATGAATTAGAAAAACGGAGTCACATCGCTTTAATTAATGCACGCGTTGGGCGCCAAGCAGCGGAACTTCTTACGGTGATGCAACAAGATAAGCTCCACGTGGATGGCTCCCCAGTTATATTCGATCTTGGAAATAACAATCGATTAACTGAGGCAGAAGTTGCCGCCATTTTCGAAGTGGTTAAGAATCAGCCCCAAATTATTGTTGTGAATACCGCAGTTCCTCGCGGTTGGCGTGAAGACAATAATGCGCTGATTGCAAAGTATGCACAAATGTATGGAGCAACCCTTATCGATTGGGCCGCTATTTCATCCGGTCACCCCGAGTACTTTGCACCCGATGGTGTGCACCTAGTGCCCACTGGCGTTCAAGTTTATGTTGAATCCATTACTTCGCAGCTAATAACCAAATAGTTTTCTCAAATAAAAAACCCTCGCACAGTGGCGAGGGTTTTTTATTAATTTCTTATTACTTGAATTCACCTGGAATTCCAAAGACAGTAGCTGAAGCAGTCTGTCCATCAGAATAAACTGATGTGACTCGGAATTGAGTCCAACCGGTATCACTGTTCTTTGTAACTGCCTGAGTAGTTTGTGTTGGTGAAACTGTGGCAATTGTTGTCCAATCTCCAGTTCCATTTGCACGGATCTCTACGTTAATTCCAGTCAATCCATCAGTTGCCATTGGCGCAACCCAGCGAAGAGTTAAGCCATCGGCGCTCTTAAGTGCAACAAATTTAGATGGTGCTTCAATCGTTGCAACTGCAGCAGTTGTGGCGCTAGCAGATGCACTAGCAGAAGCTGAATCACTTGCTGATGCAGAAGCCGTTGGGGCTGGAGTTGAAGTACTTGCATTGTTAGAAGATTTTGACCAAACGATTATTCCTAACAAAACTATTCCAACTACAACCGCAAACACAACGCGTCCTGATGCACCTTGCTTTGGCGCAACTGCAGCAGGTTTAGGCGCAACTGCAACTGGCTTTGGCGCAACGGCTGATGTAACCGCTACTGCTGGAGTTGAAACTTTAGAAGCAGAAGATTTCTTTGCACTCTTCTTAACTGCGCGCTTTGCAGGTGCCTTCTTGGCAACTTTCTTGGCGGCACTCTTCTTAACTACACGCTTTGCCGTCACTTTTTTCGCAGTTTTCTTTGCGGTGCGCTTTGCAGGTGCCTTCTTGGCAACTTTCTTGGCGGCACTCTTTTTTACAACACGCTTTGCAGTTGACTTCTTTTTAGCAACTGATTTTTTAGCAGCAGATTTTTTAGCTGGCGCTTTCTTAGCAACCTTCTTTGCTGCACTCTTCTTCTTTACGGCCACGTGAACTCCTTGGATAGCGGTGCGCACGCCAATAACGCGCGTCGATAGGACAAGGTTACCCCAGGCTCCGCAGCATTTGTATGACATGAGGTGCGATAGCTCGTAGTGATTTTCCGCGGTGGCTGATGGCATCCTTTTCCGAAGCGCTCATTTGCGCGCTCGAAATGCTCATTCCAAGGGGTGCAAATATGGGGTCGTACCCAAAACCTTGTTCCCCGATTGGGGCATGCAAAATTCGACCTTCAAAAATGCCTTCTTCAACATGATGACGACCATCGGGCAGGGCCAGTGCTGCAACACAAGTGAAATGAGCTGTGCGATTTTCTTCGGCAATATCTGCCAACTGCAACAGTACTTTTTCTAGATTTGCTTGATCATTTCCATGGCTACCCGCCCAACGTGCAGAATAAATTCCGGGGTCGCCATTGAGTGCATCCACACAAAGACCTGAATCATCTGAAATTGCAGGCAAGCCAGTTGCGGCAGCGGTATAGCGCGCTTTCAATAATGCATTCTCTTCAAAGGTAGCGCCGGTTTCTTCTACATCAACTAAATCAGGAAATTGATCAACACCAATTAAATAAATTTCCCCTGGAGCAATAGCATCAAGAATCCGACGAAACTCAAGAATTTTTCCTTGGTTGCGCGTTGCTAATACAAGTGTGTGGGGCACTATTTCGAGAGAACTTCTTTTTGTAGAGCGCTCAAAGTTGCACAACCATCTACTGCTAAATCTAGAAGTTGATTGAGTAGTGCGCGATCAAAGGGTTGTCCTTCTGCTGTTCCTTGAACTTCGATAAAACGTCCATCGCCTGCGACAACAACATTCATATCAGTTTCTGCGCGAACATCTTCCTCATAACATAGGTCCAACATTGGCACGCCATCAATGATTCCAACACTGACTGCGGCAACTGAATCACTGAGCGGGTTAGCACTTGCTTTAATGTGTCCTTGTGCCTTTGCCCACGCGATTGCATCGGCAAGTGCCACGTATGCACCGGTTATAGCTGCAGTGCGTGTGCCACCATCGGCTTGTAAAACGTCGCAGTCAATAACAATTGTATTTTCACCTAACTCTTTCATATTAACGATGGCACGAAGTGAACGACCAACTAAACGAGAAATCTCTTGAGTACGGCCACCCAATTTGCCTTTAACGCTCTCGCGATCAGAACGTGTATGTGTTGCACGTGGCAACATCGCATACTCTGAAGTCACCCAACCATTGCCTGAATCTTTTAACCAGCGAGGTACACCTGGTGAAAAAGATGCCACACAGAGGACGCGTGTTTTGCCAAACTCAACTAACACTGAACCTTCGGCATGATCGAGCCAACCGCGCGTGAATTTAATTTCGCGCAGGTCATTTACTTGTCGTCCGTCGTTGCGTGCCATGTAGTACTCCCGTTTTCTTTAGGTTTAAAGATCTTGGTGTTCGACTTGTGTTACTTCTGGACCTAGAAAACGTCGAGCTAAGCTTTCAAAAGCTTGTGCATCGCCAGTTGCTAAGAATTTATGAGTTGGAGCCGATGATTGATTAGCTCGCAATAGATTGCTTTCGACCAATGTGCGATATAAATCTTTAGCAGTTTCTTCAGCACTTGAAACAAGAGTGACGCCTTCACCGACTACGTAGGAAATTACACCAGTTAATAATGGATAGTGAGTACACCCCAATACCAAAGTATCAACTTTCGCTTTCATTATTGGCTCAAGATACTGGCGTGCAATTTTAGTAATTTCACTTCCAGAGGTTTCGCCTCTTTCCACAAATTCCACAAACAATGGACAGGCTATTGAAGTAATTTCTAACTGCGGGGCCGCCGCAAAAGCATCTAAATAAGCTTTGGAATCGATCGTGGCATTAGTTCCAATTACACCAATGTGCCCACTTCTAGTTGCCGCTACTGCACGTCTGACTGCCGGTTGGATTACTTCGATAACGGGAATTGAATAACGTTCGCGTGCATCGCGCAACATGGCCGCACTTGCCGTGTTACATGCAATTACTAAAGCTTTAACACCTTGGTCTACTAAAAAATCTAAAGTTTCTAAAGCAAATTCGCGCACTTGCGCTAAGGGGCGAGGTCCATAAGGTCCACGCGCCGTGTCGCCGATATAAATAGTTGATTCATTTGGTAATTGATCCAAAATTGCTCTGGCAACCGTGAGTCCACCTACTCCTGAATCAAAGATTCCAATGGGTGCGTTACTCACAGTGCAAGCCTACCGTGAGCTCGATATGAAAACTAAATGGCTTCATCCATAAGCACAATAATTAAAGATTCTTGCAGCCAACCTAACCAACTGTAAACGGCATACACACCGCGCATTGGGTCATCCGGCGCCAGGAGTTCTAACTCTTCATGGCTATTTTGTTCAACTTTTAATCTCACTCCAAGTGCCAGTCTGATGTCATTCATCGCACCCAGCCAATCATTTGCCCCATCATGATCAACTTCAACAATTCCATCAACTGCACTCTTTAAAGTTATGCGCATTGATAATGAATGCCCATATTTCTTGGCACGCAAAGTAGATTCGGTATATCGACGAAACTCGGCCGCATCTACTTGGTCGGAATAAGCATTTGGTAATAGACGCAATAAGACTTCGTCATCAGGAGGTGAATCATGTGAGGTAATGCCAACCATTGCTGCGAGTGGATCATCAACATGATTGTCTGCGCGCTCACCTAGTAATTCAATAATCTGTTCCACTAAATTGATGAGAACTTCACGCTCTGATTCGCTGAATTCGGCGATGAAAGCATTTTCTCCATGGCGATGAAAGCCATGTTGCTCATCCGAATCATTGATCGTCATAGTGCTTGATCTCCGCGTTGAAGTGTTGCCCAAAGACCATACTCATGTAAGCGCGCGACATCATGTTCCATCTCTTCGCGACTTCCAGTTGATACCACTGCTTTACCTTCGGTGTGCACTTTCATCATGAGCTCATGGGCCTTTTCGCGCGTATAGCCAAATAGCTCCATTAGAACGTAGGTCACATATGTCATTAAATTTACTGGATCATCCCAAACAATTGTGATCCACGGTTTATCTCCATTAAAAATCTCTTTTATTGCTTCTTCAATTTTATCATCAACTTTTACCACTAGCGCACCACCACTGAGAATGGTTGTGAGAATACTTGTTCACTCTTGGTGGTTATTTGAATACGCAATTTCACAACACCTTTCTTGCCTTCAATAATGCTAGCGAGAAAATCGCCACTTGTGCCAGTAGTTGTAGCGGCAATTGTTGACCATTTTCCACTTACATACTTTTGAATCGCAACCGATTGCGCAGCAACCATTGGAAGTAAGGTGCCTTTAATAACTAATGGCGCGCCATGTTTCACCGTGCTCGGGCGATCAAAAATTATTCGTGAAAGAAGGACCACTTTTTCTTCAGAACTTAAGGATTCAGCCTTATCCCACGTACCATCAGTACTCAATCTAAATGTTGTGTTTCCAGCAATTGTTATTGGAACGCTGAGCGTTCCATCCCCAGCTGAATTAATAAGTGCAATTGTTGTCCAATTAGTTTCGTTGTCGCGCTTCATTTGCACCGTTACTGGCATCCCCGCAATTGGAGTTAAATCTTTCAGTGTTACTAAGCCTCGAAGTGTGAATATTCCCCCATAAAAAATATTTTTACTGCTGGCGTTATCTATCGTCAAAGTATTAAGGACGGTATCTGGTGCAATTGCCAAAGCTACATTTCGCATTGCTGTTGTTGCCGTTGGATCTTCCATTCCTAAAGTCCACAACGCGGAACCACCGAGTTGATATTTAGCAACCAAATTCATACGTTCGGTGTAGCTGCGATCATTTTGATACCAGACCGTTCTTCCTACGGTACAAGCAGTTGCCGCACCTTTTGCCGTTAAGCCATTGAAATTTTGGGTATAGGAATAAGTCATTTCACTTGTTGTCGCATCAAAAACAGGAACCGCTTGGTCAATGGTGGCTTTTGTTGTTGCGTAATTCATTTTAAAAGTTGCCGCTTTTGCTCCAACGGTTAAACCCGGTGGCGCTGATTCCGGACAGGTTCCAGTAACTGAGGTAATCCAATCTCGCCCGTAACCAGGTAAGCCAATAAAAATTTTTGAAGCAGGCATTATTGAAAGTGCATATTGCACGGTTTTATCTACCCAGGAAATTGGTCCGATTGGTCCTGGCTTAGCAACCGAATAGTCATAGGTCATGATTCTCAAACGATCGATATATGCCGCGATCGCTGCCCAAGAATAAACCGTGTATCCCTTTATCGTTCCGGTTGGGTCGTATGCATACGGTGAAGTCACAGAAAGCAGTTTTTGCTTGGCATGAAGTGCGGTGCTTAATTCATTAATAAATTGAATCCAACTTGGCGCAGTCTTACTCCACGTTGCACTTCCATCAACAAACGCAAAGCCTTCAAAATCTAAATCAATTCCATCAAATGAATTCTTCATGACTAAGTCCATGATTGAACTAACTATTGCCGTTCTATTCTGGGCATTAGCAAGATAACCCGACAAGACTAATTTATCGGTGCCATCAGTAATCGTAGGAATAATCTTTAATCCAGTTTTGCGCATTAAACAGAGCGTGTCAGCGATAGGCCATGAAGGATTACCGGTTGAGTAGTCATCTCGGATTAATGTTGGAGATTTAAGAGTGTACCAAAATGGCATTACTTCCTTCATTAAATCTTTATTTGTAAATAGATATGAGGAATTAAGCGCAGCCAGATCATCGATGGAATATTCATTGTCCGCACATGTAACTGGTGCTCCTACTACAGGAGGTGGAAGTGTTGGTAGTTTTTTAATAAAAGGGATCACAGATTTAACGGAGTAATAAGGAATCCAACCACTCACAATTTTGCGGGGTTGTTTATCTACTGCCGACGCTGGCACAAGCACGCACAGAGGTGCGAGTACAAGAAATATCAGTGCGATGTAGAGACTTCGCCTCATTGTTATTTATCTTCGGGTTCAGGTTTTAGGCCTGCATAAATCTCTTTACAAGTTGGGCAGATTGGATATTTTTCCGGATCACGCGATGGGATCCACTTCTTTCCACAGAGAGCTTTTACAGCCTTGCCAGTTACAGCTGACTCAACAATCTTTTCCTTCTTCACATAATGGGAAAAACGATCATGCCCACCATCATCTTCTTCGAGGTCGGGTCTAGTTAAGAGATCGGTATCGGATTCCGTCTCAATTCCGCGCTTACCAAATAGTCCCATGAGGTAGATAAGAATACCTTTGGTGCTGGCAAAACTACCTAGTAGAATTGGCAAATGAAGGACTTACTGCGCACACAAGATCTCAGCCGAGAAGATGTTGAGCTATTGCTTGATACTGCCGCAGCATTTGCCGAAAATCCACTTCGTTCCAAGACTGCTTTAGCAAATAAGAGCGTTGCTATTTATATGACTAAGCCTTCAACTCGCACGCGCCTATCCTCTGAAACTGCGGTTGCTCATTTGGGCGGCACGCCAATCTTTATTCGCGGGGATGAACTTCAACTTGGCCGCGGTGAAACAATCGCTGATACTGCAAAAATTATTAGTGGCTACTGCAGCGCTTTAATTATTCGTACTTTTGCCCAAGCAGAAGTCAATGAATTAGGTGCGCATGCATCGATTCCAGTTATTAATGCCCTTACTGACGATGATCATCCAACGCAGTTGTTAGCGGATTGGTTAACTATTCGTGAGAATTTCGGCAAAGATATAACTGGACGTAAATTTGTTTATCTTGGCGATGGAAACAATATGTCTCATGCGTGGTTAATCATGGGCGCAATCATGGGCGCGCATGTTGTTGCGGCAACACCTTCTGGTAAGTGGGCACCACATGCTGCAGTTGTTGAAACTGCGAAAAAAATTGCAGCTCTCAGTGGCGGAAAAGTTGAAGTAGTTCATGATCCCGAATCTGCATCCAAAGATGCATCCGTTTTATACACCGATGTTTGGATGTCCATGGGAGATTCTGAAAGTGAACGTGATGAAAAGGTGCTGGCTCTCTCACCATTTGCAGTTACTGAAAATTTAATGAGAATGACGAATAAGGATTCACTATTCATGCATTGTTTACCTGCCCACCGGGGCGAAGAAGTCGAAGCCTCAGTAATTGATGGCCCACGTTCGGTAATTTGGCGTGAGGCATACCACCGCCGAACAACCATACAAGCGCTCCTCTTTCACCTTATTAATGGTGACTTGAAAGGCTCCAAGCACTAGCATTCGGTTCATGCGTGTAGTCGTTCCGAAAGAAATTAAAGATGGTGAAAAGCGCGTGGCGCTTGTTCCCGATGTCATTAATAAATTAACTCGCCTTGGATTAGAAGTCGTTATTGAATCTGGTGCTGGGGTTCATTCCCAAGCTTCAGATGCTGATTTCAAAGCCGCCGGTGCAACTATTTCCGGTGGTGAAGTTCTTAGTGCTGCTGATGCAGTTCTCTCAGTTCAGCCTTTAACTCCGGCCCAGATGGCTACGTTAAAAAAGGGTGCAATCACGCTTTCATTTCTTTCGCCAACAACTGCAGTTGATTCAATTGATGCTGCGGCAGCTGCAGGAGTTACCGCTTTCTCACTTGAATTAGTTCCACGTATTTCACGCGCACAATCAATGGATGCATTAACTTCTCAAGCCCTGTGTGCTGGATATCGCGCAGCCCTTGTCGGTGCTGAATTATCACCACGCTTTTTCCCAATGCTCATGACTGCCGCCGGAACTGTTACTCCTGCACAAGTACTTGTGCTTGGCGCTGGTGTTGCTGGTTTGCAAGCAATTGCAACTTCACGTCGACTCGGCGCCGTTGTTTCGGCTTACGATGTCCGTCCAGCTTCTGCCGATGAAGTTCGATCCATGGGCGCAGCTTTTATTGAATTAGAACTTGAATCACTTGAAGGCACTGGTGGTTATGCGCGTGAGATGACCGAAGAGCGCGCAGAAAAACAGCGTGAACTTTTAACTCCTTACATTGCAAAATCACATGTAGTCATTACTACTGCAGCTGTTCCCGGCCGCCAAGCTCCACGTTTGATGACACAAGCCATGGTTGATTCAATGGCACCAGGCACAATCATTGTTGACTTAGCTGCAGAAACTGGCGGCAATGTCGAAGGTTCAAAGCCTGGTGAAATTGTTACAACATCAGGTGGCGTGCGAATTTGGGGCGGTAAAGATGTACCAAGCCAACTTCCTTTCCATGCATCGTTTTTATATTCACGCAACGTAGTCAATCTTTTATCGCTCTTTACCGTCGCCGCAAAAGAAGGCGAAGCTGTTGCATTTAACTTGGATTTTGAGGATGAAATTATTAATGGGGCCGCAGTAACACACGGTGGATCACGAAGAGGAGCCAAGTAAATGGAACCAATGGCAATCGTTTCGATCTTTGTTTTAGCCGTATTCGTAGGTTTTGAAGTCGTTTCTAAAGTCTCTTCTACCTTGCACACACCGCTTATGTCAGGCGCAAATGCAATTCACGGAGTTATTTTGGTTGGTGCAATCATCGTGGCCGACCACAGCTCAACTAATCTTGAACTCGGTTTAGCGGTTGTGGCAATTATTTTGGCAACAATCAACATGGTGGGTGGCTTTGTAGTTACCGACCGAATGCTGGAAATGTTCAAAGGAAATAAAAAATGAGCCGCACGCTATTTGACCTCGTAGGTCTTGCTGCAGGTGTGGCATTTATTCTGGCGCTTAAAGGCCTTTCACACCCAAAGACGGCACGTCGCGGTAACTTGATTGGTGCTTTCGGTGCCACTTTGGCAACAGTAATTGTCTTCTTCTTTGTTGTTTCACCAAAAGGAACAACTGCGCATCCGCTTCCACTGCATCACTTAGGTTGGATTCTGGGCGCGATGGCCGTTGGTTTAGCAATTGGTGTGCCAGCTGCACGCAAAGTTCAAATGACTCAGATGCCACAACTTGTTGCACTATTTAATGGTGTGGGCGGTGGCGCAGCAGCATTGGTTGCAATCGTTGAATACCTGCACTTGGGTTCACAAGCAACTAAAGCTGAAGTTATCTTCACGGTATTTACTGTGATTGTTGGTTGCGTTTCTTTCAGTGGATCAATTATCACTTTTATGAAACTTCAAGAATTAATGACTACCCGCCCAGTTATTTTCCCAGCGGGAAGATTTATTATTGCCGCAACATTAGTCAGCGTTATTGGCGTTGGTGGCTGGGTAGTTTCAGCACTTGGCACTACTCCGCTGCTTATTCTGGCCGCGCTCTCACTTCTATTCGGTGTTTTATTCGTTCTTCCAGTTGGTGGCGCCGACGTTCCAATCGTTATCTCATTATTAAACGCCTTCACTGGTTTAACGGTGGCAGCAAGTGGTTATGTACTCGATTCAGTTCTTTTGATTATCGCCGGAACTTTGGTGGGTGCATCAGGAACAATCTTGACGCGATTAATGGCAGATGCCATGGGCCGTTCATTATTTGGAACTTTGTTTGGAGCCTTTACTGCAAAGCCACAAGATACTTCTGGAGTTGCCGAAGATCGCCCAGTACGTTCAGGTTCACCTGATGACGTTGCAATCTTGCTCAACTACGCACGTCGAGTAGTTATTGTTCCCGGCTTTGGTTTAGCGGTTGCTCAAGCTCAGCACACCGTTCGCGAACTTGCAGATTTAATGATTTCAAAAGGCATCGATGTGGCATATGGAATTCACCCAGTTGCCGGTCGTATGCCAGGACACATGAACGTGTTGTTAGCTGAAGCAAATGTTCCTTACGAACAATTAGCTGAAATGGATGAAGTCAATCCAACATTTGGTCAGACCGATGTAGCGATTGTGATTGGTGCTAACGATGTTGTTAACCCAGCTGCACAAACAACTCCAGGTTGCCCAATTTATGGAATGCCAATTTTAGAAGTTGCTAATGCAGCCAACATTATTTTCCTAAAGCGTTCGATGCGCCCAGGTTTTGCTGGTATCGAGAATGAACTGCTTTATGATCCAAAGACAATGTTGCTGTTCGGTGATGCTAAAGCTTCACTGACTAAGGTTGTTTCAGCGCTTAAAGCGCTTTAATCCTCAACTTGCTGGTGGTTGAAGGTTGAATTAACCTTTGACTATTAAATAGGGAGAAATCAATGCCTGCAGTAACCGTTGCCGATATAACTGTTTTGCCACGTGTGAGTGAAGTTCTGGGTGCGCGTGCACGAAACGTTAAAAGTATTACAACTGCGCCCCAAGGTTTCGAAGGTGAAGGCTTCCCGGTTCGCCGTGCTTTTGCCGGAGTTGATTTAACTGAACTTGATCCATTTATTCACTTAGATCAAATGGGCGAAGTTGAATATGCGCCCGGTGAACCAAAGGGAACTCCATGGCATCCACACCGTGGTTTTGAAACCGTTACTTACATTATTGATGGAATCTTCGATCACAAAGATAACAATGGTGGTGGTGGAACGATTTCTAACGGTGATACGCAATGGATGACCGCTGGTGCTGGAATTTTGCACATTGAAACTCCCCCAGAACATTTAGTAATGAGCGGCGGTTTATTTCATGGTTTCCAACTATGGGTAAATCTTCCAGCGGCTAAAAAATGGTCAACACCGGCATATCAAGATGTTCGTGCCAAAGATGTTGCACTGCTTTCTTCAGCCGATGGTGGCGCATTGATTCGCGTTATTGCCGGTGAAGTTGATGGACATTTCGGTCCGGGTACAACACAAACTCCCATTACTTTAATTCATGCAACTCTTACTGCTGGTGCAGAATTGCGTTTGCCATGGCGTCGTGATTACAACGCATTGGTGTACACAATGGCTGGACATGGATTTGTTGGGGATGAATCGCGACCAGTTCATACTGGGCAATTAACTGTATTTGGTGATGGGGACACAATTGTTGTGCGGGCAGCTAATCAACAGGAATCACGATCTCCTGAGATGGAATTATTTATTTTGGGCGGTGCACCAATTAAAGAACCTGTTGCTTGGATGGGGCCTTTTGTTATGAATACAAAACGCGAGGTTCTGCAAGCATTTGAAGATTTCCAAAAGGGATTACTGGGTTCAATTCCAGCGGTGTACAAGGATGATGCTAAGAAACCTTTGAATCGCAGTGGTGCCGGAACAAAACTCGGCGGCGATTCCAAGCCCGCAGATGTTTTAGATGTTCATGGTGCGCCAACGGATCTGCAGGAGAGTTAGAACTTCACGCTTATCGACCTGTTGATAAGTTTTTTTCTGTGTCGGTGCACGCGGGGATAGTTCCCTTCATGACAAGAGCCACAATTTTCGCACTACATGATGATGTCGATTGTGCGACTCGAGTAAGCGAGCTACTTGTTGCAATGCCTGGAATTGGTGCGTTGAGCGGATTGGTCGCAATTGATCCGCTTTCTTTGCCGATGGCTGCACGAATAGATTTCTTAAGTGCCTTAGAGCGACAAAATGCGTGGTTGCAAGCGCTTTTGCAGCGCGCAATTGTGGCCGTGGCTGGTGAAGAATCAAGTAGTACCGACAAAATCTGGGATGGCGTCGATGAAGCCGAACGCGAAGATATTGCCGCGGCCCTTCGACTTTCCCCTAACACTGCACAGATGCGTATAGACGTTGCTCGCACACTTATAAACCATTTACCCAATACTTGTTCAGCTTTAGCTATGGGAGAAATCTCTGCTTCCCATGCCACAGTTATTGCTAAAGAGACTGCTGCTGCCATTCGCGATGGAATGAGTGAGTTCGCGATCTACCAAGTAGAGGAAAAGGCGTTGAGCTTTGCTGAGTTCCACACTCCAGGACAAGTAGCAAATAAAGTCCGCACCACTATTGCCCAACTTGCACCGGAGGAGTTTGAAAAAGTTGTTGATCGAGCCCGTGAAAGCCGGCGTGTTAGTTGTTATAACGATGCCGATGGAATGGCCACAGTTATTGCAATTTTGCCAGCTCCGGATGCACAAATTGTCATGAAATCAATTGAAGCGTACATATTGAAAATGAATGAAAAAGATCAAAACGATCGCAATCGATATGGCGCATTGGTTGCAGCTAGCAAATCATCTGGCGCTGCCGGAGAAAATGCGGTTGCCGGAAATGCGCACTCTGAAACAAGCACCTGGTCTTTGTTATCTGCCGACAACAAACGTGCTGATGCCTTGACTGCTATTTTTTCCGCAGCTTTATCAGAAAATCTAGATGATGTTAAAGCTCATCGTCGCCCAGTAACTATAAATGTAACTATTGATCTTCCAACGCTCTTGGGTTTGGCCGAAAATCCCGGCCAACTTTCTGGTTACGGAGCGATTCCTGCTTCAGTTGCTCGAGAGTTAGCATCTGATGCATCATGGAAAAGATTTATTACCGATCCACTTACTGGAAATCTTTTAGATTATGGTCGAGAAAAGTATGAACCACCCCAGGCATTGGCAGATTTTTTACTAGCAAGAGATAGAACTTGTCGTTTCCCTGGGTGCCGACAGCCGGCAACTCGAACCGATATTGATCATGCGCACAGTTGGGAAACCGGGGGCGAAACAAATATTGAAAATCTTGGTCTACTTTGTAGGCGGCATCATCGCTTAAAGACACATGGGCGATGGGGACTTTTAAGTAATCTCGACGGCTCATGCGAATGGACCTCGCCAGTTGGCAAGAAGTATTTTGTTCCCGCCCGACCAATTAATGAAAGCGTTTAGCTCACCTCATTCCCATCGATGAATTCAAAGAAGAGCTACGAATAAGCGTGAGGCAGACTTACTAAAGACTGTAGTGCATACTTACCGAATGATTTGGTGGCCTACAGAAGTTCCGACCCTTTCACACGGTCTTATTACTCTTCGTGCCCCAGAAGAAAAAGATATTCAACAATTATTTGAGGGTGCCCAAGATCCAATAATTCCAGTCTTTACACGCATTCCTTCTAACTACTCCATGGCTAATGCTGAGTTCTATGTGCGAGAGCGCTCCCCCAATGCTTTTGCTAACCAAACGGAGTTACAGCTAGCTGTTGAGTATGGAAATGGTGATGATGCGCAATTTGCTGGTGCATTTTCATTTCACAGCATGGATTTGCGTGAACACGTGGCTGAAATCGGTTATTGGCTAATTGCCCCAATGCGTGGAAAAGGTATTGGATCAACTGCCACAAAGATGCTTACTCAGTTTGGCTTCGAGAGCATTGGCTTCGAGCGAATTGAAGCCGTTGTAAATGTTGAAAATGAGGCCTCTAGGAAACTTTTACTCAGTTCTGGGTATAACCTTGAAGGCATCATGCGAAATAAATCTCGTAAAGAAGATGGCAGCCAAAAGGATATGGCGCTTTATGCCGCCATTCGCGATGACTGGGAGTGGAAATAGATGTATAGCCTTTTAATTCATAATGACTTGGCGTGGAAATAGATGTATAGCTTGGCCGTACTCGCTGCAATAATTTTTTTCTTTGCAGTATTTTCTGGGCCGATAACTATTTTGCTTGCCAAAATAAAGACTCAATCAATGCTGCCACTTATGTTAAAGCGATTCTTTATGGCCGTCTTCACTTTTACTGGTAATGCGGTAGGACTCTTCTTTATTTCAAACCCAAGTACGCCAATAACGATCAAATTGGTTGGGTTGATGTCGATTTCCTTTTGCTATATCGGCACTCGCAATGAATATTTCCCAAACTTTCGACTGCTTAAATCTATTGCTAAGAAAACTGGCCGCAGTAAGGGTAATGATGGACACGGGCCCGAAGGCCAGCATTAATTAATCATTAACTTAGTGGAGGTTTTACGCTAACGCGCGCAACCTTCCACTCCTCATTCGCTTATAAATAAAGCGAGCTTTTTATCGCTCACTCGTCGTGGAGGTGCCGGGAATCGAACCCGGGTCCTTCGGTGCAAAAACAGAGCTTCTACGGGCGTAGTGTGATTATCGCTTTCTCAGTCCCGAAGTTTTTCCACACAACTCTTCGACGAACTCAGTTGCAAAACTGTTCTCTTTCACTGTTTGCAACACCAGTGAAATGAAGAGCTCTCTAGCGACGCTAGGTTCCAGGTCGAGAGCGGCACCTGGGCTAACGGCTTCAGACTGGCTTATGCAGCGAGTGTGAAAGCTTGCTGATTAGTGTCAGCAGTTATTTTTTGCACGGATTATTGGTTTACGAGATCATTCCGGCTTCCTCGGCCCGCTTCCTCTGCCTCAACATCCAAAGTCGAGACCGTTCACCCCCAAGTGTGTTTGTGCTTTCGCACATAAATCTTGGAGAAAAAGAAACGTAGTTCTTTCTTCTCTATGTAGTTGTCAAAGCCCATCTGACTGCAAAGTAGAAATGAACGTCCATTCATTCCACAAAAGTCCTGTGCTTGCCGTCGCTAAATCGGCCCAAAAATTGGGCGAACTAGGCGGCGGTGCATTAAGTGTAAGACACTTTATGAAGAGGTCATAATCCACGAGGAATTACGCATAGCCGAGCGGATTTCTAAAAGACTCTATAAACAAATCCGCCTCGGCTTTTACTCCTCGTAGCGTTTACTTGCGCGGCCGCTTTTGCCCGAAGTTCCCCGTGAAACTACGCGGGCAACTTCACGATCGGCTTCACGAGATTTAATCGCCTCGCGCTTATCGTGAGCTTTCTTTCCTCTAGCAACAGCAATTTCAACCTTAGCTTTGCCATCTTTGAAGTACAAAGAAAGTGGAACCAAAGTGGTGCCTGAATCTTTTAGCTTTCCAATTAACTTATTGAGTTCATTTTTATGCACTAATAGTTTGCGATCGCGCCGAGGTGTGTGATTTGTCCACGTGCCTTCAGTGTATTCAGGAATATGGATTCCACTCAGCCACAGTTCGCCATCGGTAACCATTGCAAAGCCATCTACAAGTGAAGCTCGGCCCAAGCGAAGTGATTTAACTTCAGTACCCGTTAAAACCATGCCACATTCGTACACATCTTCGATTGAATAATCATGGCGCGCCTTTTTATTTTGAGCAATAACTTTGCGGCCAACTTCTTTCATGAAAGTTCGCTTAGACCTTGAGGTAGCGACGAAGTGTGATTACTGAAGCAACGGTTGAAACAAATAGACCCGTTGCTAATAAGTAAGCTGATGAAACCCACACTTGGCCCCACCCAAAGAACTTAGTGAATGAAAGCAGCGGAGCCACCTTTGAATCAATCACGCTCTTTAATGCTGCAAGTAAACCTGTTGCTAATGCCCAACCAACAATGGCCGAGATGATTCCTTCCAATAAGAAAGGCAATTGAATGGACCACGACGATGCACCAACAAGTTTCATAACGCCGGTTTCACGTCGCCGGTTAAAGGCAGCAATTCTTAAAGTATTACTAATAAGCAGGGCTGCAGTTAATACTGAAGCAAGACCTACAAGTAATGCACCGTTTCGAAGCACGCCTAATAATTTAAAGAACTTATCTAAAATTGTGCGTTGATCCTGCACCACATCAACACCTGGGCGTCCCGAAAATGCGCTAACAATTACCGCAAACTGTGTTGGATCTTTCATTTTCACGCGAAATGATTCCGGCAATTGATCTGCAGTCACATTTGCAGCAATTGCTGAATCCTTAAAGCGTTCCTGGAAATGCGTAAATGCTTGTGCTTGGGACTCATAGTAAACCGATGCAACAGCTGGCATGCCTTGCAAATCTTGCTGGATTTGAAGACGCTGACCTGAAGTTACAACGCCGCCAGCACATGAAGGTGATTCAGATAAAGAACCACAGAGAAAGACTGAAACTTCAATCTTGTCGTACCAATAATCCTTCATTGCGCCTACTTGGGCATTTGAAAGAAGGCCAATTCCAAGCAATGACAAAGAGATAGCAGTTGTAACAATGACGGCAAAGGTCATGGTCATATTTCGGCGAAGACCGATACCAACTTCGCTTAAAAGAAACCGTGCGCGCATGTGCTGCCCCTATCCCGTGTATCCATAGACACCGCGGACTTGGTCGCGGATGACGTGGCCTAAATCTAATTCAATAACGCGCTTGCGCATTTGATCCACGATGCCCGCATCGTGAGTTGCCATGAGCACGGTAGTACCTTCGCGGTTAATTCGATCTAGTAATTTCATAATTCCAACCGAAGTTGCTGGGTCTAAGTTTCCAGTTGGCTCATCAGCAATCAAGATCGGCGGGCGGCTGACATATGCGCGAGCAATTGCCACGCGCTGTTGCTCTCCGCCTGAAATCTCTGACGGCAAGCGATCGCCTTTATCTTCAAGACCAACAAGTTCAAGTACTTCAGGAACTTCACGGTTAATTTCTTTTTGTGAATAACCAAGTACGTGCAAAGCAAAAGCCACATTCTCGGTAATAGTTTTATTTGGCAATAAGCGGAAATCTTGGAACACGGTTCCTACTTGACGGCGAAGCTCTGGAACTTTGTGATTAGCAAGAGTCCCTAAATCTTTACCCGCTACATGAATCACACCAGATGTTGGGCGTTCTTCGCGAAGGATCAAACGTAGAAAAGTTGATTTACCAGAACCTGAAAGTCCCACAAGGAAAACAAACTCACCTTTAACAATTTCAAGATTGACTGCATCAAGGGCTGGTCGTTCTTGTCCTGGGTAGATTTTCGTGACGTTCTCGAACTTAATCATGTAAATCTCCCATTGCATCTGCGGCGCGGATATCGGGGAATCCGCTTCGTCCTGCCCATAGTTTATGGAAAAGGAGAGCAAATGCGGGTACGTAACGCGCATTTAAGCCTGAGAAAAACTGTGATTTAAGCCTACGAGGTGTGCACATCTGTGAAACGTGGTGGCGGCAAACTCACTTATATTTTATTAGTTAGACGGAGTGAGATTTATTAGCTGCTGCGACGCCATCTGATGCCGGCCTCGATAAATTCATCGATTTCACCATTTAATACCGCTGAGGTATTTCCAGTTTCATAATCTGTCCGCAAATCCTTCACCATTTGATACGGGGCTAAAACATAGGAACGCATTTGATTACCCCATGATCCAGAGTTATCCCCCTTTAGCGCATTCATTTTCGCTTGCTCTTCTTGGCGACGGCGTTCCAATAACTTAGATTGTAGAACTGCCATCGCAGTTGCCTTGTTCTGAATTTGTGAGCGCTCGTTTTGGCAAGAAACAACAATGCCCGTTGGAATATGCGTTAAACGCACGGCTGAGTCAGTTGTATTCACACCTTGTCCACCAGGACCAGATGATCGATACACGTCCACGCGAATTTCTTTTTCATCAATTTCTACATGATCACTTTGTTCAACGACTGGAACAACCTCAACTCCAGCAAAAGAAGTATGTCGGCGGCTTTGGCTATCAAAGGGAGAAATACGCACTAGTCGATGTGTTCCCTGTTCTACAGATAAAGTGCCATAAGCATATGGAGCAGTGACTCGGAATGTGGTTGATTTGATACCAGCTTCTTCGGCATATGAAGTTTCAAGAACATCAACTTTAAAATTATGTCGCTCGCAATAGCGCAAGTACATGCGCATAATCATTTCAGCCCAATCAGCTGCTTCAACGCCGCCAGCCTCTGAACGAATTGTTATAAGCGCATCACGATCGTCATATTCACCATTGAGCAGAGTTTGAACTTCTAATTCACTGATTGACTTCTTTACGGCATCTAACTCTTTTTCTGCATCGGCAATTCCAGAGCCATCGGGCTCACTGGCTGCTAATTCAAAAAGAATAGGTAAGTCTTCAACGCGTTGACGCAGACCAGATAATTTAGCTATCTCTGATTGCACACGAGAAAGTCGGCTAGTGATTTTCTGAGCAGCTTCTGGATCGTCCCAAAGATTAGGTACGCCGGCCTCAACCTCTAACTCAACCGCCTGCTTGCGTAGTTTTGGAAGATCTAAGACTTTTTCAATTGAAACAAGGGTCGCGTCAATCTCATTTATCTCTAATTGATATTCGCGCGCGGCCATGGATTAAGGATAGCGGAGACGCGGTTGTGGCCTTGACCGAAATTAATGTAGGCGAATTCCAAAAAGATAAAAGCCTTCTTGTACCTGATTGGTGCTTGCGGCAGACGCGGTTAAAACTGAGGAATTTAATGAAGTAAATGGAACGGTAAAAGGAAACTTCACTTCCGCGCGTGTACTTATTTCAACTGAAGTTCCATCACACAAAAAATCGGTCAAAGTAATCCCCTGTAATTCATGGCGTTTCATTGAAGTGTCGTCAGTACTCCAATTCTCTAACTCTAAAACAACATCAAAGGGGGCTCTTTGGCAATCGATTGGAATAGAAGGATGTTCACGCTTATTTATAAGTGCTAAAGGAGTAGTCAGAACCGTCCCTTTGCCTGTGTAATACGAATCTCGATCAAGGGTATGTACGCCGCGCATAGCTGCAGCCTCGGTGGCTTGAGCTAGCGACCTCTTAGCCACCATCACTGTCGCAACATCAGTCATCACCATTAGGGAAGCAACAGTGAGAACAAATAAACCAATTATCACAACACTCAATGAGCCGCGTTCATCTTTGTATATTCGCAACTTTAAAAATTTAGGAACTCTTTTGTAATCTGCATTATTTGGTTTGGCTTTGGCATGGTCTACAGGTAAAACTTTCCGGTATCTACTCATACTCATTTCCATGGGCTGATATTTTCCTGGGCAGAAGCTTCAATTGTGCGATGTGACTGCTCGTCAACATAGGCAATAGTTAATCGAATGCGACTATTTGCCGATAAACATGGTAATCGTGAACAGTCATAACGAACCGAAAGTGAATCCATTTCACGGTTGGTCAATCCAAGGTGCTTAGCAATGAGTTGAACTGCTTGCTGCGATGTTGCTCGACCCGCATAATCATTATCACTGGCAACATAGGCTCGCACACCTTCACGGGCTAATGTACGAACAACCGATTCATTTCCACTCACTGATGTAAAGCCGTTGAGATATATAAAGACTGGAATGAACAGCGGGATTGCTAGTGCAACAAATTCAACAATTGCACTGCCTGACTCATCTTTGAGTTTTGCTAGCGTGATCAATTCAGATTTTCTATCACTGCGCCGCCTTGGACTTCAATGATGGACTTTCCACCGATTAACGATAGAAGTCCAGGCACAAGTGGCGGCAAAGAGCTGTGGCGTTTGGTTATGAGAACTTTTATGTGTGCAAATGGATCGGGAGAGTTCAATTCGATTACTTCATCAGTAGAAAACAATTGCCCACTAATAGCGCGTTGAGATGCATCCCCTTGCGCAAGGGCCATGTCAGTATTACGTAAATTAGTAGCAACTATTAATTCTGTGGCAATTAAGAAAAGGACTATTAAGGGAATCAATACCAAAGAACTTTCTACATTCCCATCCTCGGCCGAGAATTTCTTTATCGCTTTTGCATTAAAAGCAAACATGATTTTCGGCTTTCACCGAATGCCGTTCATCGCATCTAAGGAGTTCTTAAGAATTGCAGTCAGGCGTGGCGCGGCGATTGTCCAAATTGCTGTCACAAGCCCAGTTGTCATTAGTACAACCAAAACCCATCCCGGCACATCCCCTCGTTCATCGCGAAGTTTTGAATAAAAGCCTCGGTGTAATTGCTCAAGTTTGTTCCTGAGCACTAACTCGGTATTAATCATGGACTTTACTAAACCTTTCATTTCTTTCTCTTCTCTCTAGCTGAATGATTGGACGGTTAAATTGGTTGATTGTTATAGATGTACTTTTTACTTCTTAGTAATTGTTCTTTTAAGCTTTACCTAACCAGGCAATTAAGGACTCGCTTGTGCATATCAGTCACAGCAGCACTTCTTCCTTTGGATATAAACAATCACAATCTGGATGCCGTGGAAATTTTCTTACGCTGGGAGAAAAGGCATCGAGAAAATCGATGATCAATTGAGTTGCCAGAAATTCACTTGAACCCGTGTCAATAAAAGCTAAAGCAACTTGTGCGGCAAGAGCTGCCACTTGGTGAGCAATAGCCACGGGAAATTCATCGCTTGTTCCCATCGGAGCAGTTAAAGATGTTCCTCTCACCCGTGAAGCTTCGATAAGGGCTAAACAATGCATGCATGGAGATTTGCCAGGTTTTACAAAGGGGCCAATAGTTGCGGCGTGACCTGGGGCTCGGCCTACAAAGAAATGTTCATGCCCGTCCTTTAAAAGATGGTCGACATATTGTGAATCAAAAACGCCACAAATGATTCTTAAATTCTTTTCAGGCATAACAGGTTTTGGTGCTCCTCTTTGAGCTAATGCATAGTTAGAGGCAACTGGAAATAATGACCATTCTCGCGATAACTCTTCAAGCCGGCTTTTGAAATTAAGTCCTAAGTCACTTGTTCGCAATGATCCAGAGCCCAAATCACTGGCTACCACCGTTGGATGCTTATATGAGGCGGATAAAGAGATCCTTGTATTAGTTACCCCGCTTGCTAATAAAATTGAATACAGCAAAGTTGCAGTTCGAGAATTTCCGATAATTTCCACTCCGAAATTTTGACGCGCAGTCATCACATCGACTCCACCATCACGAACACCTTGTAGCCAAGTGGCTTGGCTTAATTCCGGCGCTAATCGCTTTTGTAACTGGCTAAATGCAGCATCATTACTTTGATCTTCAGTATGAGCTGCCCGAGATGCAATCGTTGATTGAAAACGATTATTAAGTTTGATTGTATTTCGTTCGGTATCAATAAAATTAACTTCGCTTAATTCTTTGATCACTTTTTGAATTATTGTCAGAGCAATCTGTAGCTTGAGTGCAATCTCCTCGGAGGTCAGAAGCCCGGTGAACTCATTTATTATCTCTCTGGCTTTATGATGATGAATTTCAATTGCATGAAAAGATGTGGCAACTGTGACCGAACTCTCTACTGATTCTGTGGTGGATAATTTTTTTGATTCCAGCAAAGAACTGACATAGACACCATTCTTCAATCGTGGAAATACTGAATTAGGGGCTAAGCAATTTTGGGTCGGCACATTAAAGTTCTCTTCACCACCCCCCTGCTTATGCATAGAGGTTGCGGTCACGCACTGAACTGTTTTCTTGATTTTTGGCTTGCGGGCAATGGATTCTGGCTGCTTTATTGGCGCGGTGTTCTTAATTGATACGGTGTTCTTATTTGATGCGGTGTTCTTCATTGATGTGCTCATGTCGTGACAATGGCTCAGTACGTAAACCCACTTGGGCGGCGCAGTAATTTCTGTGGGAAATCAGGGCTATTTATTACTCCCCGTAGCAATTAATTACGCACTCACGATATGTGCCGACAGCACTCACGATATGTGCCGACAAAGAAGAAGCCCCTAACTCCAGTGGAGCTAAGGGCTTCTCTTAACGCTAGACGCTCAATACATTGAGCGAAATTTAATTACTGTGCTTTGCCAAGAATACGATTGACCTTGGTGCCACACACTGGGCAGATACCCTGTGCCATGCGGCGACCTGAGTCAGAAACTTTTACAGTTCCTTCGAAATCACGCTTCTCTTTGCACTTAACGCAGTAAGCGTCACCTTTGTATGTCTCTACTGTCATTGTCATGTCCTCCGATCGACGCTTGCAATCCCGTGGGAGTTGCTCCCCGTGCGGGGCGAGCGTTCTGTTAAGCATGACGATACCCCTCGCCACGCTCAATCAGGCGTAACTAGGCACCAATATGAGGGAGTTTTTTAAAGAACTTTGAGTGGGGCCTAGGCCTGCAGAAGTTTCTTCAGCGCCTCTGGAGCTGCGAGCGCGGTTTCAGCGGCCTCATATCCATCCAAATAGGCGCTGGCTAGCTCAGCTTTAGGAAAGCGCTCTAGCATCGCCTTAAATTCGGCGCCGTGATCGAAAAATTGAAGATGAATCGCCTCATGAAACAGGACATAGTCCAAGGCATACTCCGGGGCGCCCTTAAGTCGATCCGAGATTCGAATGGTGCGATCCACCGAGGTGCATGAACCCCAGCGCTCGCGCATCGCGCGCCATGCCACAGATATAGGTCTCACTGTGATTTCTGGGGCCAATTCACTTAATAGTTCATCGATTCGAGCGGTAAGAGCCTCTTCGCTCATGGTTATGGCCGCTTCTTGGGCCCGAATCTTGGCCACCATCTCTGGAACCATTGCCCGTTCATCGGCTTTGCTCATTCTGGCCGGGATAGAGACAACAATTCGACCGCCTTGGCGATATGCCGAGATGTTTTTCTTGCGTCGGGTAGATCGGATCACGACTATCTCGCCCTCAGTGATTCCAGGCAAGGTGGCATCAGGATCTAAATCCGAAATCTCCATATGGCGCACGGTATCGAAATCATCCTGATCCACTGGAAACCTCAACTACGTGTTGAGAGATTTTCTTTTTACCATGGACTAAAAAACTCCATTACAGGAGAAAAATAGGTTGTGTCAAAACGTTTTCCAGTTGATTCTGCGGCCAAATACATTTACGTTACGACTACGAACTCCTCGGATAACTGTTCTATATCAGCAAGGGGAAGGCTGATACAGAATGAGCGGCCGGGGAGTTCGCTTTTCTATATGTGACTGTGAGTGGTGGCCTTAGAGGCCAGATAAATCATCCGGAATTTCAATACTGGATAAATATGACTGCGGAGTTAATAAATCTTCAGCGCTTGGAAGAATTCCACTCCAAATATGATCGCGGCCTTCAATATCTTTTACTTCACGTACAGCTTTCCAAAATGTATGAGCTTCGCGTGCAAGTCGTGGGGATACCTGTAGCCCAAACATTGTTGAGAATAACTGCTGTGCTGGCGCAGAAGTTGCACGGCGGCGGCGCAAAGTTTCTTGGAGTGCAACAAGATTTGGTAAACGATCACCGGCGGCAAGAGTGACAACCTCTTCGCTCCATCCATCAATTAATGCCAGCACCGTTTCCAACTTAGTGAGCGCTGCACGTTGCGCCGGAGTTTCTTCGGGAGTAAAAATTCCTTGATTCAAAGCAATGTTAAAACTTTCCGGATTAGTTGGATCAAATTCTTTTCCTTCAGCCGATGCGGTATCAAAGAGTTCTTGGGCTTGACGTTGAATTGCATCGATATCGATTCTGATTCCTTTACCGTATTCAGAAATTGACGTTCTCATATATGAAATCAACCAAGGGTTGTGTGAAAATAATCGAGCTACCGCACTTTCGCGAAGTGCATGGAAAATACGAACTTCATCCATCGGAATATCTAAATCCTGGCCCCACTCATTTATGTTTTGTGGAACTAAAGATGGGAAAACTGGCTCAACCAATGGCAAGCCAACATCATGTGTTCCAGTAACGCTGGCAGCTAATCCCCCAATGGATTGCCCCAATTGCGTTGCAATCAGCGAGCCAATAAATGAGCGCAAAAGTGTGGCAATCATGCCCACTGGAATCGCCATTGAGCTTTCGCCATCCTGCTCGCCCTCGGGCCCGTTGGCGTTTTTGAGTAGTTCGGAAATTGCGCTGGCTAAACCAATTGCTAGTGGTTCTACCGATACTTGCCAACCGGCCAACGTTGTATCGACCCAATCAGTTCTGGCCATCGCAACATTTCCGGCGGCAGTAGTTTGAGAAAAATAGGTAGCTTCGTTGAGCCAGAGTTCAGCGATAGTAAAAGCTTCTTCGATCTTTGCTACATCGTTTGCGCCAATTGGGGCTGAGCCTTTAGCTGTGACAAACTTTTTTGCAGTATCTCGAACAATATTCTTTGGTAGCGCTTCGGTGGATTGTGTAAAACCTGGAGCACTCATTCCCATCGCAGAAAACTGTTGCTGAATCTGTTGCTGCATTTGCGCCATCATGGCTTCAAAGTCCACAGATCCATCGCCCTTATTATTTTCAGGGTCATCTGAGTTTTCTGGTGTAAAACCAAATGGCGTCATAAGTAAATCCTCCCAGTGCTGTAACCAGTTAGCCATCTGATTTCTTCCCAAAATCTAGAAAATGATGCTGGTGAGCAAGCCAGGCATTCCAACGATAGGCTTGTCGTATGTCCAGCGCCTTCATTGCTCTCATTTGGTGGGTAGTTCCAGCCCTTGGCTTGAGCGGTGCGCTTTTGTATGTTTTATGGGTAACTAAATTTCAAGGCAAATTCCAACAGGAAACTCAACGTTCTGTGGGCCAATTCCAACGCTTTCAAGATTCATTCCGCGATTCACAAGCCCGCGATAATGCAGCCGATGCCGAAGCTAAGAATCCTGCGGCTCCCGATTCCAATTTAAGTAATTCATAAGTAGGGCTTTCTTTACTCGTGCGTTTTTCTCCACTTCCTCGAGCCGTACTCCTTGTTCTTATTCTCTTTAGTGCACTTACTCTTTTTGCTCCCCTTCCTTTTGCAATAGTTCTACCGGGTGATGCACAAAATATCTTTGACAAAATAATTACAGTAAAGAATCAAGAGTCCTACCCTGCAACAGGGCGTTTAGATTTAATGTCCATCCGAGTGACAAATCCAGATTCATGGATCATTGGGCCGGAAATTGTTTATTCCTGGCTCAAAGCCGACGAAGCCGTATATCCGCGATCTGCAATTTATCCCGCAGGTACAACGGCAAAATCTGAGAATAAAAAAGCTCAAGCCGATATGGAAAACTCTCAAAGTAGCGGGGTTGTCGCTGCGCTTTCATTTTTGCGATTGCATCCAGAGTATGGGGTGGCTGCAGACACACTGTCATCCAAAAATATTACTTTCGATGTGAAACGCACTGGTGGGCCAAGTGGTGGAACCGTCTTTGCAATCGGTGTAGTCGAACTTTTGACCAAGCAGGATTTATTGCGGGGCCGCCATGTTGCCGGCACCGGCACTATGTCTACCGATGGCCACGTCGGACCCATCGGCGGGATTAATGAAAAGATTTTGGCGGCCAGTAAAGCTGGGGCAACGCTATTTTTAGCACCGTCTGGTAATCGCCAAGAGATTGCACATACTCCGAAATCAATAAAGGTAGTGATTGTCTCCACCCTTGCCGAAGCTATTACCGCGCTGGGCTAAGGCTTAGGGGCCCGAATGAAGCCCAAGGCTAACTGCGCTAGCGTATGGCCATGATGAGTAACGCTACCCCACAGTTCAATTTCAAAGGCCGTCGAAGTCCACTTGCATTAACAATCGGAATCTTGGTTGTTATCTCTGGCTTTTTATTATCACTCAGCGGTTTTTATGCCGATTGGTTATGGTTCAAATCAGTTTCCTTCACATCAGTATGGACAACTGTTCTCACCACCAAGATTATTCTTTTTATAATCGCTGGACTACTCACATCATCAATTATTTTGCTCAATATTGTTATTGCTTACAAACGCCGACCACTGTATGTACCCATGACTATCGAGGCCGATAATCTCGAGCGTTATCGTGCACAGATCGAACCAATTAGACGATGGGTTGTCATTGCACTTGGTGTTGGCCTTTTCTATTTTGCTGGAACTGCAGGTTCTGCAATGTGGAGTACCTGGCTGCTCTTTAAGAACTCAACTCCATTCGGAGTTAAAGATCCACAGTTCAATATGGATATTTCATTTTTTGCTTTCAAGTTACCGTTTTGGCAAACAATAATTGGGTGGGCAATTTCAACGCTTGTATTAGCAATCATCGCCTCTACCGTTGTTCACTACATTTATGGTGGTATCCGCCTGCAAGTTCAAAATGATCGCACCACTGTTGCCGCACGCGTTCAACTCTCAGTCCTTCTAGGTGGAGTTGTCTTGATGAAGGCCGTTGCTTATTGGTTTGATCGTTATCACTTAGCGTTAAAGGAAAGTAAGTTAATTACCGGTCTTACTTATACCGATGTGAATGCAACGCTGCCGGCTAAAGCAATTCTTGCGGCAATCGCGGTTGTCTGTGCACTGCTTTTCTTTGCAAATATTGTTCGCCGCTCATGGGTCTTACCAGCTGCTGGAACTGCATTACTTGTTATCTCTTCAGTTCTTATTGCCGGTATTTATCCTGGAGCCATTCAGCAATTCCAAGTTAAGCCAAGTGAATCTTCTAAAGAAGCTCCATTTATTCAGCGCAATATTGATGCCACACGCGCTGCATATGGCTTAACAAATGTAACGGTCAGCGATTACCAAGCAACGCTTTCAGCCACGGCTGGACAGCTCACTAAAGATGCTGGAACTATCGCAAATATTCGTTTGATGGACCCCAATGTTATTTCAGCGACTTTCCGCCAGTTGCAGCAAATTAAGCCTTATTACACTTTCCCCGATTCACTGGATATCGATCGCTACACAGTAAATGGCGTTAAGCGAGACACCGTTGTTGCTGTCCGCGAATTAAATATTGCCGGCAATCCATCCAGAAACTGGATTAACGATCACTTGGTTTATACCCACGGCTTTGGTTTCGTTGCAGCTTTTGCTAACGCACGTGATGCCGATGGAAAGCCTTCGTTTGCCGTAGGTGATCTTCCACCAACAAAGGGTCTTGGAACTTTTGAACCGCGAGTGTATTTTGGTGAAAACGTTCCTGATTACTCAATTATCGGCGGAGTGAAGACAAATACCCCTGTTGAATTCGATTATCCAGATGATGCGTCATCAAATGGACAAAAGAACGTTACTTATTCCGGTACCGGTGGAGTTCCAGTTGGCTCATTACTTAACAAGGTTGTCTTTGCGCTCAAGTATCAGGAACAACGAATTCTTTTGTCATCGCTTATTAACAAGGATTCAAAGATTCTTTACAACCGTAATCCCCGTGATCGTGTTGCAAAAGTTGCACCATGGTTAACTCTTGATGGCGATCCATATCCAGCCCTTGTTGATGGAAAGATTCTATGGATCATCGATGGTTACACAACGAGTGCGGGTTACCCATATTCAAAGCAGACAACACTTTCAAGTGCTACTGCTGATGCCTTAACTGCAAATTCCAATGCGATAACTGCTCAAGGAAATCAGAGCATTAATTACATTCGAAACTCGGTTAAAGCAACCGTTGATGCTTACGATGGAACAGTGACTTTGTACCAGTGGGATACGAAGGATCCAGTGCTTGCTACTTGGAGTAAAGCCTTCCCTGGCACCGTCCAGCCAAAAAGCAAGATCTCAAAGAGCTTGCTAGATCACATTCGCTATCCCGAGGATATGTTCCGCGTTCAACGCGACATCCTCTCTTCTTACCACGTGCAAACTGCGGCAGCTTTTTATGGCGGACAAGATTTCTGGCGCGTGCCACGTGATCCATCCACATTTGGTGCTAACGCAGGTGCACAACCTCCGTACTACTTAACTTTGCAGATGCCAGGTCAAAGTGCGCCAGAATTTTCATTGACAACGCCATTTGTTCCACGCGGTGGCCGTGAAAACTTATCGGCATTTGCCGTTGTTAATTCAGATGCGGGACCAAATTACGGAAAGATTTCCGTTCTGCAATTACCTCGAAGTACTAACGTAGCTGGACCTTCGCAAGTGGCATCTAACTTTGAAGCAAAGCCAGAAGTAGCGAACTCTTTGTCATTACTACGTCAAGGTGGATCCGATGTGGTTCTTGGAAACTTGTTAACGCTTCCAGTTGGTGGCGGTTTGTTATATGTACAACCTGTATATGTACGAGCAACTTCAAACAGCGCTTCATATCCATTACTGCAAAAGGTATTGGTTTCCTTCGGTGATCAAATTGGTTATGACGACACACTTAAGGGCGCGCTCGACCAAGTATTTGGTGGAAATTCTGGAACAACAACTACGACCGGAACAACTACAAGTACAACTGGTACAACAAATACTTCACTTGCTAACGCACTTGCAAGTGCAAAGCAGGCATATGCCGATGGTTTAGCTGCACTTTCTAAGGGAGATTTTGCTGCATATGACAAGGCACAAAAGCGTTTGAAATCTGCACTTGATTCTGCAATCAATGCACAAACCAAGAAGTAAAAAACCTTGATTTGGTGATATCTACGCTGGGACCTAAGATTGCATCACCGACGCGGGGTGGAGCAGCTCGGTAGCTCGCTGGGCTCATAACCCAGAGGTCGTAGGTTCAAATCCTGCCCCCGCTACTACGAACGAGAAGTGTCCAGAAATGGAAGATGGTGTGATTATGAAGAGATTAGTCTTCGTAATCGCACCATTGCTTTTTGTACTCACCGCACTTGTCACTCTGACTGGCTGTTCACAATCTTCGGCGCCGCAAGCAAATCCCGTTGCTTCGGCTAGCGCCTCAAACAGCGCAACACCTTCGGCCATTTACGCCGTTCCTCAATCCTGCACGCATACCACCATCCTTGCCGCAATTAAGCCGGTAATTAAGAATGCAGTTTTTGTAGATACCAAGTGGCAACCTGCAGCTGGAACTGAGTTAGCTGATTTTCTAAACAACAAGGGAATTGCTTGCAGTTTCGGTGATGCTCCTGCTGGAATCGGCGTAACAGTTAAGTGGGTCAGCAATGCCGCTGATTTATTTACTAAACGAGAAGCCGAATGGACTGGTGCTGGGCACAGCAAAGTAGATCTAGCACATGTCGATGAGTCTGCGGCTTATTTTCTTTTTAAGCCAGTAGGTGGAAAACAAGAGTTTCAAGTCTGGGAATTAAATTTCCTGATCAATGGAACATGGATTGCGATTAACGCCTCATATTTACAAGATCTAGCTAGTGCAACACCGCTAATTAACGCGGCGTTAGAATCGGCGCTAGTTAAATAATTTCAAGGCAGCTTAAATAACTGCAAGGTAGTTTAAATAACTGCAAGGCAGCCGTGGCAGGTTACGAGATAAAAATAACTATTACTTGATGCGCAAGGAGTTCGTTACAACAAATAATGAAGATAGCGCCATGGCAGCGGCGGCGTAAATAGGTTGTAGCAAGCCAAGGGCTGCGATTGGTAAACCAATAACGTTGTAAATCAAAGCCCAACCCATATTCAAGCGGATGATTCGAAGCGTTTTCTTAGCAAGATTAAGCGCTGAAATAACGCTGCCCAAACCAGCGTTCATTAAAGTGATATCAGCTGAAGAGATTGCGGTGTCGGTACCAGTTCCCATAGCCATACTTAAGTTAGCTGCAGTTAACGCGGCAGCATCATTGATTCCATCACCAACCATTAGAACACAACGGCCTTGCGCTTTTAGGCGCTCAACAATTTCTACTTTTGTTTGTGGTGAAGCCGCTGAAACAACGTGAGAACTATTGATTCCAACCGAAGCGGCAACAGTTGCTGCAACTTCCGCGCTATCACCGGTAACTAGCCACGGAGTAATTCCCATTGATTGCAAAGTGGAAATGGTTGAAGCGGCATCGTTTTTCAATTGATCGCCAACTGAGAAAACCGCTAGCGCCACACCATCCCATGCTAAAACCGAAAGCGTTAATCCTGATGCCTGACCTTGGGCAATTGCCGCTTTAATCGCTGGATGGAAATCGGTACAGCTATGTGCAACTGCAGCAGGTGATCCAATTAAAACTACTGGTGATTGTGCACCCACATTCACGCGACCTGCAGCACCTGCGCCAGGTGTTACAGAAAATTCGGTAACTGCATATTCCTTAGCGCCAGCTGCAAGTGCGTAACGAGAAATCGCTAGAGCAACTGGGTGTGAATTCTGTGATTCAACTGCATGGGCAGTTGAAAGAATCATTGTCTCGTTAAGTAACGAGGCAAATGAAGCCCCCAGAACTGAACCTGCTGCAGTTGAAATCATTGCGTTCTGAACTTTCATCACGCCTTCGGTCAGGGTTCCGGTCTTATCAAAAACAACTGTGTCGACGGTACGTGCAACTTCGAGTACTCGGGGTTCGCGTAAAACAATTCCACGCTGTGCGCCACGCCCTGATGCAACAAGTAAAGCAACTGGAGTTGCAAGACCCAACGCACAAGGACAAGCAATTACTAGCACCGTGATTGCAACAGAAATTGATTTAGTAAGCGTTGAGCCAGTGAAATACCAACCTGCCCATGTGCCAACCGCAATTAAAGTTACGACAGGAACAAAAACTGCACTAATTCGATCAGCCAAGCGCTGAATTGGTGCTTTAGTTCCTTGGGCGCTAATTACCATGGCGGTAATGCGGGCAAGTTCGGTATCACTACCAATGCGCGTAGCACGAACAATTAATCGGCCATTGTGATTTACCGATGCGCCAATTACTTGCGATCCAGGACCTACATCAACTGGCTTTGATTCACCAGTAAGCATTGAATTATCGACGGCGCTTTCGCCCTTAACCACAACACCATCAGTGGCTATGCGATCGCCAGGACGAACTTCAAACTCATCACCGATCTGAAGTTGATCAATGGGAACGATTAGTGGGAACCCACCTCGAACTATTGTCACTTCTTTACTTCCAAGGGATAAAAGTGAAGAAAGCGCGGCACCAGCACTTGCTTTAGCACGAGTCTCTAAGTAGCGCCCAAGAATTACAAAGAAAATTACACCTGCAGCCACTTCGGTATACACATCACCATGACCAGTTGAGTTGGCATAAATAGACCAGATAAAAGCCGAGAGTGAGCCGAGTGAAATTAAATTATCCATCGTTGGATGTTTTAAATTACGCAGCGCTGCACGATGAATTGGCCAAGCAACTAACAAAACAACTGGCGCACTTAATGCAATTACTAACCAAGCCGTGGCTGAATACAGTGGATGTGCGATTCCAAATGAATCAAGCTGCGAAATAATCCACTTATCAATTGAATGGTGCCAACTCATGACCATAGAGATTGCAACCGCAGGTACGGCAAAAATGAATGCAAAGAACAGTGCGCGTGCTGATTTTTTACTGTGCAGAGTTACCGCCTGAGCATCCTGCAAAAGAGCGGCCTTGTATCCAGCTTTTTCTACAATTCGCATCAACTCTTTTGCCGATATGTCTGCCGGCGCCAAAATGTGAGCAGTTTCTGTCGCAAAATTTATTGTTGCGCTAACGCCTTCTACGGCATTAAGCGCCTTTTCTACCGTGTTCACACATGAAGAGCACGTCATGCCTTCAATAGAAAGTGTTGTCGGCTCTAAGAGTGTTTGCGCAGTCATATTAAATCTTCTAAGAATTCAACGCTTTAATTAAATCTGAATGGATTGCCTTGTTGGTTGATACGCCACTGCCACCAAATGGGCCATGTTCACCAGAAGTATTAGTGAAAACTCCCCCGGCTTCGCGCACAATAATGTCTAAAGCCGCCATATCCCACACTGCCAACGTTGGTTCAATCGCGATATCTACTGCGCCTTCGGCGACCAACATATGTGACCAAAAATCTCCCATGCCACGTGTTCGCCATGCTTTCTTTAAAATTGCATTGAAGGCATCCAAGCGTGAATCAAAACCAACAAAATCTGAATAAGCAACGGAAGCATCGTTGATTGATGAAACTTGCGACACTGAAATCTTTCGGACTTGACCGTTAAAAGTTACATACGCGCCTTCACAACATGAAGCGTGCCAGCGACGTGCAAGTGCGGGAGAACTGGCTACGCCAACTACAACTTCCTGTGCTCCATCATCTTTAACTTCAACTAGGGCAATCAATGTTGCCCATGTTGGAACCCCGCGCATAAAGTTCTTAGTTCCATCAATAGGATCAATAACCCAATAACGGCGTGCACCAGTGATGTCACTTCCAAATTCTTCGCCGAGTAAACCGTCATCGGGACGATGTGTAGCTAGAGCTTGGCGAATGGCAGTTTCTACTGCGCGATCGGCATCAGTGACTGGAGTGTTATCAGGTTTGGTTGTTATAACTAGATCTAACGATTGATAGCGATCAAGTGAAATTGAATCGGCAATATCAGCAAGAAGGTGGGCTAATGCCAAATCATCGGCATATTCGCTTGTGCTCATCGTGAATTAACCCCTTCGAATGCAATACAAGTAATACTAATCCTCTGGGGTAAAAATCGCTTGGTCCTTCACTGATAAAAGCGAACGAAGGCTGGTTAATCTCGCAGTACGTTCAGGATCTGGGGAGCCATTAGGCGCAGCCCATGCATCGAGTTTGCAAGAACTTTCAGCATGTGAGCAATTCGACAAACATGTTGCGGCTACAAGAGATAAATCCGTGAAGGCATCAACAATGCGATTGACGTCAATGTGCGAAAGACCAAATGCACGGATTCCAGGAGTATCAATAATCCATCCATCACTTGTATCAAGTGGCAAAGCAATCGCACTAGAAGAAGTATGTCTTCCACGTCCAGTTGCCGCATTAACATCACCCGTTAAGCGATCAGCTGCTGGAACTAATGCATTGATGAGAGTTGATTTACCCACGCCAGAATGGCCCACAAGAACTGAAATCTTTCCCGACAGCATCGCATGTAAGGCCGCTAAATCTTTTTCGCGTGATTCACTCTTAATTGCGGTATGAAGAATTTCAACATCTAACTTTTCATATTCAGCTAAGAAATCTGGAACTTCGCCAAGGTCGGTCTTAGTTATTACTAACTTTGGTGTAATGCCCTCGGTAAAAGCTGACACCAAGAAACGATCGATAAGACCTCTGCGAGGTAGCGGATTGACCGCAGCAACAACAATTACTAATTGATCAATGTTTGCAACAATTGTGCGCTCTACTTGCGCCGAATCATCAACTGTTCTGCTAAGCGAATTACGGCGTTCGTTGACGGCAACAATTCGTGAAAGTGTGCCTTCATCGCCAGTGACATCGCCAACGATAGAAACTCGATCTCCCACTACAACTGATTTTGGTCCCAGTTCGCGTGCGCGCATTGCAGTGATAATTACACCGTCGTCGGTGATACATGTTTGACGGCCACGATCAACCGTTGTAACTAAAGCTGAAATTGCAGTTGCATGAGTTGGTCGGTCCTTGCTGCGTGGGCGAGTACTACGCGAAGGACGTACGCGTGCATCTGATTCATCGTATTCGCGTGGTGACATTACAACGGCCCTTCGCAGAATTGAAAGGCGTAATTTGAGCGTAAAGATTTAGGCAAGAAGTGAACTCCATAACCCTGGAAAATCCGGCAAAGTTTTACGTGTAGTTGCAATGTTTTCAACTTCAATACCAGGAACAACTAAACCAAGAACCGCACCTGCCGTTGCCAGTCGGTGATCATCATAAGTATGGAAAACGCCACCATGTAATGGTGCTGGAGTTATATGGAGCGCGCTTTCCTCTTCTACAACGTTGCCACCGAGGGCGTTAATTTCTCGAGTGAGCGCAGCTAGGCGATCGGTTTCATGTAAACGTAAATGTGCAATTCCACGTAAATGTGACGGTGAATCTGCAAGGGCTGCAACAGCGGCAATTGATGGCGTTAATTCACCAACATCATGTAGGTCAATATCAATTCCATGGATTGCACCAGTGCCAGTAAGTGTTAAACCTTTTTCGCTCATTGAGATTTTTGCACCCATCGCTGCGAAAATTGAGCGCAGTTGATCGCCGGGTTGTGTTGTCTTGCTTGGCCAATCAGCGATTGTCACACTTCCACCACAGACCATTGCAATAGATAAAAATGGTGCAGCATTTGAAAGATCAGGTTCGATTACTAGCTCTTGACCATGCAATTTTCCAGGCTTAACGCGCCAAGATTGCGCTGAGGCATCAATATGAACGTCGGCACCAAAACTTCGCAACATATCTACAGTCATTTCAATATGCGGCATTGATGGAAGTAATCCGCCTTTATGCGTTGCAACAATTCCATTATCAAAACTTGCGGCAACTAAGAGAAGTGCCGATAAAAACTGGCTCGAAGCGCTGGCATCAATGGTCAAAGCACCGCCAGGAATATTTCCGGTGCCATGTAATTTCATTGGCAAGCTATAACGTCCATCATGTTCAATAGTTACGCCGAGTTCTTCGAGAGCTTTAATGACTGGGCCAAGTGGGCGCTCATATGAACGTGGATCTCCATCGAATGCGACTTCACCTGTTGCAAGCGCGGCTAGTGGAGGAAGAAAACGCATAACGGTTCCGGCATTTCCGACATCAACTTTCACTCCACCGCGCATCGGTGCTGGATTAACTAACCATTGCAGCTCTTGCATTCCATTTACTGAAAGGGTTTTTTCAGTAATTCCAACGCCAAGTGCACGCAAACCCGCAACCATTAACTCGCTATCGCGTGAAACCAACGGGCGGCGAAGAACTGAAGGGGAATCGGCTTGCGCCGCCAAAATAAGGGCGCGATTAGTAACTGATTTTGATCCAGGAATAACAACGGAGATATCAACTGGGTGCATGCCGCGAAAAAGCGCGGGCCAGTGTGCCTCGTTATTTATCATCGCCTAAGTCTATCGTGACCGGCAGTGCGCTCGTTTTACCCATATCCTTTGCGCATGTGTGGTCGATATGCGCAGAGTGCAGATATGCGCGAACTTATGGAGCAGTTTGAAATATCTGGAACATCACCAGCGCAATCGATTCCAGTTAATTGGAACATAGCCCCAACTAATCCCATTTATATTGTCCGAACCAGTGCATCCGCCGAAAATGAAATGCGTAAAAATTTAGCGGTGGTCTCTTGGGGATTAATCGCACCGTGGTTAACTGATAATGCTGAAGCAAAAGCTTCGCAATCGCGGGCAATTAATGCGCGTAGTGAGACCGTGCATGAAAAGCCAACTTTTCGAGATGCATTCAAACAACGACGTTGCTTAATTCCGGTAGAGGGTTATTACGAATGGGCCACAGCCCTTGGCCAATATCGACCTAAGCAGGCTTTCTATATAACTTCTCGCGATGGAATGCAGTTATCGGTTGCCGGAATTTGGAGCAGCTGGCGTGCGCCCAATGGTGATGCAATTGAAAGTGCGGCAATCATTACTCAACAAGCTCAAGGAGAGTTAGCAACGATTCATAGTCGGATGCCAGTGTTTATGCCACATGATCGCTGGGGAGCTTGGCTAGATTCTGAGAATAAAGATATCGAGGCGATTAGAAATCTTATGGTGGTGCAATCCCCTGAGTCGATTGTTACCGCCCGCCCAGTTTCATCGGCCGTTAACTCTGTGGCTAATAATGGCAAAACGTTAACCGAGGCTATTAATTTAGGTGAGCCAGAGACGCTCTTTTAACGATAATCTTGGACCACGATGACATCAACGGATTTAGTTAAAGAGAGCTCGGCCGAGCGTGCTGCGCGCTTTGAACGCGATGCCCTTGCCTTTACTAATCAGTTATATGCCGCTGCACTTCGGTATACAAGAAATCCAGATGATGCAAAAGATTTAGTACAAGACACATATTTAAAAGCGTTTGCTTCATTTCATCAGTTCGAACCTGGAACGAATTTAAAAGCCTGGTTATACCGAGTACTCACTACAACTTTTATTAATACGTATCGAAAAGATCAGCGCCGTCCGCAACTTTCCGCCGGTGAAATTGAAGATTGGCAGTTAGCTGATGCAGCTTCCCACACAAGTGATCAAGGAAAATCTGCTGAAGTCGAGGCGCTAGAAAATCTTCCTGACAGCGACATCAAACGCGCACTTCAGGAAATTCCAGAAGAGTTTCGTATCGCCGTTTATTTAGCTGATGTTGAGGGCTTTTCATACAAAGAGATTGCAGAAATCGTGGGCGTACCCGCCGGAACCGTAATGTCTCGCCTGCATCGGGGAAGAAAACAGCTCCGTGAGCGGTTAACTGAGTATGCGAAAGAACTTGGTTACAGCGTTAAAGCCAAGCCTTCCACTCAATCGGCAAGCAAAACTGATGAGGAGGCCGACGCATGAGCTTCTCATTTGTAACGCCTTGTAATCAGATCCTTAACTCCTTCGTATTACTTATTGAAGGAAATATTGAGGCGCCACAATTACTAGCCTTAGAAGTCCACGTTGCAGAATGTCCAGCGTGCGAAGCCGAATTGGCACACGAACAAATGATGCGGGCTTTAATGCAAGAGGCACTGCGCCGCACATGCAATGAGCAAGCTCCACAAGACTTACATGATGCAATCTTTAATCAGATCCATGGCCAAGTAAGCGGTGCTTTTACCGAAGTTGTAACGCAGTTCAGCATGACTGAAATTTCAATAGAGATAGACGAGTTCGGCCAGGTTGAACATCGTGAAGTTACGATCGAACACACTGAAGAAATTCGCTATCTCAATGATGGCGATAATCCCACTTCTTAAGCTTTAAGCAGGTAGGTTAATAAGTATGAAACCTGCCGAAGAAGTTATCGGAGCCGTTGGCTTAACGGTAATGACTGCCCGCGCAGGTGACACATCGGTTGCGTTAGGTATTGGTGATTTACCGATCGTTTCTCAATCACATTTAATGAACTTGATGGAGCATGCCGCAATAATCTCTATGGATGAACATCTTGAGCCCGAAGAAACGACTATCCCTATAAGTTTTGAAATGATTACGTTGAGCCCAGCATCTATCGGTGCAGAACTGCGCGGAATTTCTCGATGTATTGAAGTTGAGAATCGCGAATTAACTTTTGAATGTGAAGTCTATGAAGGGGAGCGGCAAGTTGCCGCTGCCATGATAAAAAGATCGGCGGTGGAGCGAGTTTCATTCCTCGCCCGCACCGCCGCGCAATCTTTAATCTCTTAAATTAAGCTTTCTTTGTTGCCCAGAAAATCTCTGCAATTTCATCAATCTTTCCGATCAACTTATCTGCAACTGCAACATCTTGAGTTCCTTTTGTACCTGCAGCACCTGCAAGCTTTGTTGCCTCATTAAATAGTGAGTGCAACTGTGGGTATGCCTCAAAGTGTGGAGCCTTGAAATAATCGGTCCATAGAACCCAGAGATGCTCTTTAACTTGGTGTGAACGCTCTTCTTTGATAGCAACTGAGCGTGAACGGAAATCTGCATCGGTATTTGCTGCGTACTTTTCCATGCAAGCCTTTACTGAAAGAGCCTCAATTTTTGCTTGGGCTGGATCGTAAACGCCACATGGAAGATCGCAGTGTGCGTAGACAGTTGTCTTTGGTGCAAACATGTTTTCTCCTCTTGTAATAATTCGTGCCAATGGCACGCAGTTCACATCGACTGAAGGAACTACAAGTGCGAGACTACCGTCCATGAGCAAATTTGGCACAGTCCAGGTAGCGGGTAACTCAATGCTTCCCGCATACCGAGATGGGGATTGGCTCTTTGTTAGCTGGATCGGTAACTCGGCAGCACTTGAACGCGTTGCGCGCGCTTTGGTCGGCAAAGTTGTAGTTGTGGAACGCGAGGAGCGGCCGGGGATTTTTCTGGTTAAGCGCGCTAAAAAATTGGATATTGCGAAGTTTTGGGTAGAAGGCGATGCGGCCGAGAGTACTGATTCACGTACGTGGGGATGGATTTCACCTGAAGAAATAGTTGGTGTTGTTCTATTTAAGATTCCTAGGTTGTCAAAGAATCAAAAAACTAGCGGGTAAAAGCTTCTAACATTAAAGCTTTTTGTTCATCCTCGTGCAAATGATGATTTCCAGTTGCTGGAGATGCGGTTGCTCGACGTGAAATTCGACGCAAAATACGTGATCCAAATCCATGACCGCCATATTGTTCTGATGTGCGTAAAGCAATATGTGACCATGGGCCTTGATTTGCAGGCTCATCTTGAACCCACAACAAATTAGCTTGTGGGTGTTTGTTAGCTTCAGCAACCATTTCATCAATTGGGAGCGGATACAAAAGTTCAACGCGAACAATTGCAGTTGAAGTTTCGCCCAGCTTTGTTCGTTCTGCGACTAAGTCGTGATAAACCTTTCCAGAACAGAAAATTACTCGAGAAGCATTAGTTACTGAATCATCACTAATTACCGGCTGGAAGTGTCCACTTGTGAAATCACTCAGTGATGATGCCGCAGCCTTTAAGCGCAACATTGATTTAGGTGTAAAGACAATCATTGGTCGGCGTGCAGGATTCTTTGCGTGCCAACGTAATAAGTGGAAGTAAGAGGCAGGTGATGACGGTTGTGCGACTGTCATATTCTGTTCGGCGCATAGTTGCAAATAACGTTCAATACGTGCCGATGAGTGATCTGGGCCTTGACCTTCATAACCATGTGGCAGAAGTAGTACTACTGATGAACGCTCACCCCACTTCTGAAGCGCCGAAGATATGAACTCATCAATGATTGTTTGAGCACCATTGGCAAAATCTCCAAACTGCCCTTCCCACAATACAAGTGCCTCTTCGCGCTCAACGCTATAGCCATATTCAAAGCCCATAGCAGCGTATTCGCTAAGCAAAGAATCGATGACAAAGAAATGATTTTCATCTGAAATAAGAGAACGAAGTGGTGTCCACTCATTACCGTTTTCTTTATCAATAATCACAGCATGTCGGTTAGAGAAAGTTCCACGGCGCGCATCTTGTCCAGCAAGGCGAATTGGACGACCTTCTTTAAGTAATGAACCAAATGCCAACATTTCACCAGTAGACCAGTCGATGGTTGCATCGTTAAGGGATTCAACACGCTTTACTAGTTGTGGCAAAAGTTTTGGATGGACACTGAAGCCTTCTGGAACTGCGGTTTGTGTCGCAGCAATTTCCTTAGCCAAAGTCTCTGAAATTGAGGTCACAATTTGATTTGCATCAGGTGCAATAGGTGCCTTGAAGTTTGGATCACTTTCTGCGTGCAAATTATTTACTGCAGCAAAAACCGCCTCAAGTTGAGTTTGATAATCCTTGGCGACTTCTTCGGCTTCTTGCGGTGTAATGTCACCACGGCCAATAAGAGCTTCAGTATAAAGATGGCGCGTAGAACGCTTTGCATCAATGAGTTTATACATTGTTGGCTGAGTGAAACTTGGTTCGTCACCTTCATTATGTCCACGGCGGCGGTAACACACCATATCGATAACAATGTCTTTGTTAAATGCTTGGCGATATTCAAATGCTAAACGTGCAACTCGTACACACGCTTCTGGATCATCACCATTGACGTGGAAGACCGGTGCCTGAATTATCTTGGCAAAATCGGTTGAGTAACGAGATGTGCGTGATGCAACTGGGGAAGTTGTGAAACCAACTTGGTTATTGATCACAACGTGAATAGTTCCACCCGTGCGATAACCAGCCAGTTGTGACATCTGCAAGACTTCTGCGTTCACGCCTTGACCCGCAAAGGATGCATCTCCATGCAGCAAAATTGGCAAAACTGAATAAGCATTTTTTATATTGAGTCGGTCTTGCTTTGCACGCACAATTCCTTCAAGAACTGGGTTTACTGCCTCAAGGTGTGACGGGTTTGCCGCCAAATAAATCTTGGTAGTCGCACCAGATTTAGCCGTAAAGGTTCCTTCAGTACCTAAGTGGTACTTCACATCGCCCGAACCTTGAACTTGGTTTTCTGCATAATGGCCCTGGAACTCTTGGAAAATTTGTCCAGCAGATTTTCCAGCAATATTTGCCAAAATATTTAAACGGCCGCGGTGAGGCATGCCAATACAGACTTCTTCTAAACCTAATTCGGCAGCTGAAGAAAGGACTGCATCAAGTAGTGGAATTACTGACTCGCCACCTTCTAGCGAGAAACGCTTTTGTCCTACGAATTTAGTCTGTAAGAAATTCTCAAATGCTTCAGCACTGTTGAGTTTGTTCAAAATTCTCAAGTGCTCTTCACGTGTTGCAGTTTGAACCCCAACTTCAACGCGCTCTTGAATCCATTTACGTTCGACCGGATCTTCGATGTACATGTATTCAACGCCTACAGTTCGGCAATATGAATCACGCAAGATGCCAAGAATTTTGCGCAGCAGCATGAAGTTCTGATTACCAAAACCACCTGTAGCAAACTCGCGATCTAGATCCCACAGCGTTAATCCATGCGTTACAACATCAAGATCAGGATGTGTGCGTTGCACATATTCCAGCGGATCAATGTCAGCCATTAAGTGACCGTACGTACGATAGGCGTGAATTAACTGCTGAATTCGTGCGGTCTTATCAATTTCTTCGTCGTGTACAAACTCTTTATCTACTGCCCAATGAATTGGCTCGTACGGAATATGAAGCGCAGTGAAAATTTCATTATAGAAACCTTCGGCGCCAAGAATGTACTCATGCATCCTGCGCAAGAAATCACCAGAAGTCGCACCCTGAATAATTCGGTGGTCATATGTGCTTGTCAGCGTTACTACTTTGCTGATTGCTAATCGAGCCAAGGTTTCTTCACTTGCGCCAGCAAACTCCGCTGGGTAATCAAGTGCACCAACGCCAAGAATTAATCCTTGGCCCTGAACTAGGCGTGGAACTGAGTGAACGGTTCCAATAGTTCCTGGATTCGTAATAGACATTGTTGTTCCAGCAAAATCTTCAACAGTCAGTGATCCGGCGCGAGCTTTTTTGATTACTTCCTCATAAGCGACAACAAACTGGGCAAAATCTAGAGATTCACAACCTTTAATTGAAGGAACTAGTAACTGCCGTGATCCGTCAGCTTTCGCCAAGTCGATAGCAACACCTAAGTTGATGTGTTCTGGTTTTCCAATCGCTGGTTTTCCATCTAACTCACCAAAAAATGCATTCATTTCAGGCATCGCACGGACGGCTTTAACCATGGCATAAGCAATGATGTGGGTGAATGAAACTTTTCCACCGCGAGCACGCTTTAAGTGGTTGTTAATAACAATACGGTTATCAATCATTAATTTAGCTGGAACTGCACGTACCGAAGTAGCTGTTGGAACTGTTAGTGAAGCTTCCATGCTTTGAACAACGCGGGCTGACACACCACGCAGAACTTCCATCGTTGATGCACTCGGTGTAATTAAAACTGGTATCGGTTTCACGA
>SERZ01000163.1_pt1 | contig 43909 bp, 39 predicted proteins | sample 3171461 | NCBI WGS metagenome assembly SERZ01 (sample SAMN06051861, study PRJNA518727) | freshwater metagenome | biome: subpolar coniferous forest; feature: holomictic lake; material: water; isolation source: holomictic Lake 227, 6 m depth | place: Canada: near Kenora, Ontario | collected... | reverse complement strand
GTGCTGCTGGCTTAACTTCAACGGCGGGCTTTTCAGCAGGTACAACAGTTTTTTTTGTCCCGCCAAGCTCTTGGAGCAGGCCTTCTAAATTATCTTCGGCCGCCAACACAACCTTTGACACACCAAATACAGCCAACATACATACAACAAAAAACAATTTCATTTTGAAACTCATTTTTAGCCACTCCTTCTTACTCACCTTCCACCTACCAAGTGATAAATAAAGGTGCCAGTTTAGCTTATTACACTTAACTAATCAAGCTTTCTGACAACTTTTTGTTTACCATTTGCTGTGTTCTCTACTTTAATCGTATTAGTAGCCATTTCAATCGTAATGACACGGTATGTTTCGTCACGCAACTTGAATTCTTGATTTTCAATAAGCTTAAACTCCAGCTTATCAATTAGAAAATCAAGTGTTGCTTCAACATCTGTATTCTTACCGATTTCATCGACTTGCAATATGATTTCCTTGCCATCTGATTTACGCTTGACCACCACCGTTGATACGTCTACCACCTTAAGTTTTCCAGGAGTCATTGGATTTTCACGTTTTTCCGTCTTTACTGTTACCTCTCCAGCAACATATCCCGTATCACCGATTTGCTCATTTTCCTTCACCCAATAGGTACGCGGCAGCTTCCCCGACCAGTTAAAGGTCATTTGCTTTCCACCGCCTGGCATAATATTCACACCACGAAACACCAGTGGGAGGCGCATACTCTTCAACTCTTTCAGCACGAGCTTCTCAACATAAGGGGGGTGGGCATTCTTGTCTCTGGGATTCGTCTTAAACTTATACTCTTCCAAGACAGAAAAACCATCATCGTGCAAGGACTTCGACACATCCGTATCCGGAGGCAACCCCCAATCACGTAACCATTTATCCGGAACGCCATCGCCATTTGTATCCACATCCGCACTTAATTCTTTTGCCTGAGGCTGTTTCTCCCCGCAAGACCAGCATTGTTCGGCTTCAAACGGAATAGGTTTCTTACATATACTATTGGCACATCTAATGCGACGCTCGGGGACCAGGAAGCTAGGCTTTGTCTCGTCTTCCTCCATCATCTTGAAAGGGGAGATCACTGATTTTACAGCCTTGTCATAAGACTCCATATTAATCGCCGCAAGATCTAACTTAGCCGACTTTAAACTTCCCACCTCATCGCGCATATAACTGGCGACCTGCTCTTTTTGGTTCACACCTGCCGTAATCAGCCAAGCAAGTGAAATTAATAGGATAACCAAAGCCACCACGACCACGACCTTGTCGTAGTATCGCATGAGAGGCCTATCATCACGTGTTTGATTCACAGCCACGGTTTTTAAACTCCCTTACACAAATAGACATCAACACTCAACCTGACATTCATCGGAGGCTCCCGCTCGGGATCCGTGACAATACGGTCGCGGGCGGACGCTGCTGCGGGAGCAGGAGTCGTTTTTACCTCTTCAGCGGCTTTTGCAACTTCTTTCTTTCGTTGCTCTGCTAGCAGGATCGAATCCTCAGCCTTTGAGAATTCGACCCCTGAAACCACCACAAAGGCTTCCATGGCGGCCAGACGATTCAACGCTCCAGTCAGAGCCGATGGTTTCGCTTGAAACCCGAATACGAATTTCTGCCGAATGAGCAGTGCGCTTAATGCTGGATCCATGGCATCACTGACATCCGCTATTACTCCTACGACCGGTTTCTGTCCTGACTTACGCGCAGCCGCTGCTGGACGACGCGACGCCGCTGGCGACACCCCTTGCCTCTTTTCAGACGCATCCGCCTCAAACACATCGCGTTCAACCGATGTCAACCTCCCAATGTTTGCCGCATATAGCTCACGAACGACTAAACGGATGAGTTGCAATTGCTGGGCGAGCTGCGCGACATCTCCGCCCTGCGGAAGACTATCTGAATTCCCTAAATACCGATCAAAGCCAAACATGAAATCCGAGGCGACAAAACTCTTACCGGACAGGGATTTTTCCACCACGAGATCACGAACCGTCTTTTGTAGCTCTTGCTTAAACCGTACGGGCGTTAAATCATCAACCTTGATAGACGCCTTCGCTAATAAATTGGAGACTTGCGTTGCCCATGCTTCAAGAACAACTTTGTCCTCCTTGATGCGCGCAATGTTTTTTTCGCTGGGAAAAATTTTAGATTCATAAAGCGATTTCAATTGATCGTAAGCTGAATCGCGTTTCTCTGCCGCCCCGCCGCTGGTGGAAAACGCCATGAAAAATAACACGCCGATGACAAGGCAGGCCACACCTAATAGAACACCCCCCCCAATGACGATTCCCTGTTGACGATTTACCATTATCATTTTACGACACCCTTCGCTCCGGCGACAACACCTTGGCGCACTTCAATTGTAAATTCGGTCAGATAGGCTTCAATCTCTTTACTACCAATGATTTTGGCTTCTGTATGTTCTCCAAAAATGGCCTGTTCTTTCAACCGGTCACACAGTTCTTCAACAGCACTAATTCGGAGACCCCGCATTTTGGCCTTCTCTTCGATCTGGCGCATGGCGTCAACCCATCCTCGCCCCTGGAGATGCAATCCCTCAACGACACCCCCTTCGTTTTTAATGGTTTTGACTTCCATCAGCCACATGCCTTCTAACATGCTCTTACGAACAGCATCTATGCGCCGTTGCCATTCCGATCTAGACATGAGCAAGCCCTTCATCGCCTTCGTCTTTGTCTCTACCAAGTCTTTCGCATTACGGGCCGTATTCAGCTTTTCTTGATCCGCCTGCTTGCTATTCAACTCGGTCTCGACCTGCTCGCGCTGTGACTCATACAACGTGGTCATATTACTCTGATAAAGCGTCCAACTGCCTAAGCTCATCAACACGCCCACTGCGGCCAAGAAGAGAAAAGGTAGCCGTTTTTTCAAGGTCTTTTGTTTGACCAACTCCGGTGGCATCAAATTGACCTCTACGGGACAAGCCAGCGAACGCCGCAGAGCCAAACCGACCACTTCTGCCAACATGAAGGCATCCACGCCAATCTGCTCGCGATTAATACGCGGCGCAATGCCGATATTAACAAAGGGATTGAGATACTCTACTTCAACTTGCAGTTTTTCTTTGAAAAACAGATCCAAATGCGGCAACAACGAGGTCCCACCAGTCAAGATCAGACGTATCGGTGCGGCCCCCCCCTGTTGACTGCGATAAAAATTAATAGACCGACTGATTTCCGCATGCAACCGTGTCATCACGTTACGCACGACACGAGACACATGCTCATTCGTCTCATCTTCGCTCTGATGAACACCCCCGAGGGAAACATATCCTCTCTCCCGCTTCACCTGTTCTGCGGCTTCCACTGAAATTTGCAAACTCTTGGCAAGCTCTTGAGTAATCGCATTGCCTGCAACTGGAATACAGCGACTGTAGATACGCTCGTCTTCAACAAAAATCAAATTCGTCGAACGCGCACCAATATCCAGCACCATGGTACAGCCCACCAACGCCGCATGGTTGAAGCGCAGAGCATTATAAATAGCCATCGGCGCAACATCGATGATTTCAGGCTCAAATCCAGCAGCAACAATACTGTCCGTTACCTCTCGGACACTATCCAGCTTCGCCGCAACGATCATCACGTTCTGCTCACCCGAGGAATCATCGCCAATAAATTGATAATGCCAGACAATTTCATCCAGGGGGAAAGGCACATTCTGCTCTACTTCGTACTGCACCATTTGCAGGAGCTTGTCCTTGGCCACAGCCGGAAGTTTAACGAACCGAGGGAAGACGACTTGCCCCGACAACGTAATCAGCAAAGGAGCCTGTCGCATGCCGTGCGACTTCATCAACGCGCGAATCGTCGTGACTAACACTTCGCTATTGCTCGTTGCCCCTTCTGCTAGCGGCGCCATGTCTGCCAGCCCATAATTCACCAATTTAGGCGTGTTCCCGCCTTGAATTGCGAATTCTGCCAAAGCTATTTTACTTGCCCCTACGTTGAGCGCAAGAATTCGATTAGAGGAAAACACTATTGCACCACCTCGTAATCGTCCGCATTAATTAAAGCGAACGGCGTCTTCGAACGGTCCATCAAACCACCTGTACGACGAGAAACTTGCGGTCTGTCCAATACGTTGGGGTCTTTCCACCATTCTTTCGTCGGATAATTGATGATTGACTCGGACTGAAAAGCCAGAACCGTACCATCCTTTCCAACAATTTCTAGCGCTAACGAGATGGGCTCTCCATACCGCTCGACCATGCTGGGAGGCAATGCTACGCTGCTCATGTGGTCGCCCTTTGGAATATTAACATATCGAAGGGTCAGAGTATAATAGCTATACGCTTCTTTACCCTCATCGTCTTTGCCTTTGGTCATGACATGATAGGTGAAGGAGAGCTCATCCGTCCACTTCGTGGCCGTTGCATAATGAATCTCAAAAAGCGCCCACTCACGAGGCTTCTTGGAGATCTTGGCCTGACCTCCTACAGCATTTGCGTTAAACTCAGGGGTCCGAACCATAGATGTTTTGTTCGGCTTCGGAAACCGCTTAATCTCAACCTTGTCGCTCTTCTTGTCCGCCCGCTCTGCTGTAACCATCGTTTTCGCGGAACCTGTTGTAGATAAGCGACTCCCTGTGCCCGTGCGCAACTGCGCAAAAACCGGTTCAGCTACCAAAACAACCGCTAGTGCGACTGCACCAGACACCCAACACTGTACAGATAAATTCATGACAACCTCCTGTCAACAGACTCTGTTACAAGAAACACTTTACTGCTATTTAGTATTTTAGTTTATCCTTAAGAGGTCGCAAAAGCAACCCCTTTCTGGGAAAATGTGTAATCCGACTTGCTCAATTCAAAGAAGCGCGCAAACCATCCATCTGTCCTGCCAGTACTATCTTTGTGATACCCGCTCGTCCCTATTTAGACGGTGTTTTCTTGGAATTCTTCCATGCGCTCAAAAGCATGAGTCCACCAAACAACAACAGAACCAGCCCCCACCAGAGGTTGATGTTTATGTCTAGGGAACGCTTGTACATTTCTTCGGACGCCTTGGTCACTAAGCCGAAAATGGCCAGCATCGCGCCCACCAAGGAGAACATAATTCCAATCGGCCAGCAGATATCGAGTGTCATAATAGAGTCCTTTCAGTTTTCTACCAGAAAATAATATTGAGAACAAGACACACGGCAAGAAGCGCCACAGCCTGAATGCCCGGACGCATGTACCAGGCTTCGTCCGCCTGAGGAATCTTCGGTGTCAGCGAATACACGAGGCCCGTAAGCTCTGTATCGGTCTTATTCTGTTTTGTGGCCAGCGATAGCCCGGTGGTCAGCACCAAGCAGGTCAAGAAGGCAAAGGAAGCCAGCCAGAAATTCTGGGCCATTTCGCTCGGGAACGACTGCAACACTGCCAGATAACCGCCTTTGACACCGGGGGCATTTCCCGTGGCGAGGGTCAGGGCATGGAAAATCGCCGATGTTGAGGTCCCCAGCAACAAACCCCAGAAGGCGCCCGTTGCCGTGATCCGTTTCCAGAACATTCCCAGCAGGAAGGTGGCAAAGAGCGGCGCATTGACAAAGCCGAACACGAGTTGGATGACGTCCATGGCGTTATTGTACATGGCCGCGAAGTAGGCGCACCCGATACTGATCAGGATGCCGGCCACCGTGGCCACCCGCCCCATCCACATGTAGTGGGCATCAGTCTTGCCTTTCGCGAGATAGGCCTGATACAGGTCGTAGGTCCAAATGGTGTTAAATGCCGTAACATTCCCCGCCATACCCGACATGAAGGACGCCAGAAGCGCCGTCAGCGCCAACCCGAGCAGCCCGGTAGGACAGTACCGCTTGATCAGCGACAGGATCACGCCATCGTAATCGTTTTCCGCCACCGCATTCTGCACGCGAGTCTTGATGTCCAAGTCGTTCATTTTGGGAACATCCTTGATGATCGCCTCCATCTTGGCCGACATCATCTTGAGACCTGCAGCCTTGGCGATCTCCTGGACGGCGGCTTCGCCCGTGACTCCAGTGGCCGCGACGTGCTTGACGGCTGCAATGACATTGACATAAGCGGATTCTGCAATCACTTTCGGCGGCAAACGATAGCCGTCCTTGCCCGAAAACGCCAAGCCGGCAGCAATCATACCGGGCAGGATCACCAGGGCAGGAATCAGCATTTTGGGAATAGCACCGATCAGAGGCGTACGACGGGCAGCACTCATATCCTTAGCAGCCATCGCGCGCTGGACAACGAGAAAGTTGGTGCACCAGTACCCAAAGGCCAGCACAAATCCGAGACCAAAGACCATTGCAAAGAGATCCACACCCATCGGGTTGGCGGTCGCACCCTTGAGCATCGGACTCCAAGCCCCAGTCCAAGCATCCGGCAAGAAGGCCTTGTCGCCAACCCCAATCGAGGCAGGATTCGTAGCCACTCCGGCCAGCTTTTCTTTGAGAACGCTCCAGCCACCTACATCCTTGAGCCCAAGATACACCACTGGGGAGAAACCCAACACGATCATGAAGAACTGCAACACTTCCGTGTAAATGGCCGACGTCAGTCCGCCCTTGAGCACGTACAGAAGCACAACGCCCGAGCAGATCCAGAGGCTCAGGTGATAGTCCCAACCAAGGAGCGATTGCAGAAGCTTGGCCAAGGCGTTCATCGAGATACCGGAGGCGAAGACGGTCATCACGGCGAAGGTGATAGAGTTCAGACACCGGACGCGGCCGTCAAACCGCATGTTCAGGTATTCAGGTACCGATCGAGCCTTGGACCCATAGTAGAATGGCATCATAAATACCGACAGGAAGGTCATGGCGAGGATGGCGCCAATCCAGTAGAAATGACAGGTCATCATTCCGTACTTGGCACCGCTGGCCGCCATGCCGACCAGTTCCAAGGCGCCTAAGTTAGCCGAGATAAAAGCCAATCCCGTAACCCAAGCAGGAATCGACCGCCCTGAGAGAAAGAAGTCGTTGCTCGACTTCATGTATTTGCGGAGGGCCTGGCCGATACCGAGCACAGCCACAACATAAATGATCATGATGCTGTAATCCATCCACCCCAACGTTACGTTCTGCATGTTTGTATTCCTTCCTTAACTTTCGTATTCCTCAGCAACCACTCTAATAAACGCATCCCTTATTTTATTCCAAAACGATATTCCGTGGTCGTCTTGTAAACTGCGCCTGGGCGCAGAATCGTCGACGGGAAGTTCGGCTGATTAGGGGAATCTGGCGAATGTTGGGTTTCCAATGCGAGGCCACCGCGATAGCACAAGTTCTTGCCCGGTGTTTTGCTCGGCATCTTGTCGGTCATAAAATTACCGCAATAGAACTGGATCGCTGGCTCTGTTGTCCAGACCTCCATATAACGGCCTGTGGTCTTTTCAAAGAGCGCAGCAGCCTTCACCAGCTTACCATTCGGATTATCGAGAACCCAGTTATGGTCGTACCCGCCGCCGAATTCAAGCTGTTCGTTTTTTGCATTAATACGCTCACCAATCACGTGCGGGGTAGTGAAATCAAAGGGTGTTCCCTTAACAGATGCCGTTTTCCCCGTGGGAATAAGCCCCTTATCAACAGGCGTGGTCTTGTCAGAGAACAGGGTTAATTCGTGATCCAGTATGTCGCCACTCGCTTCGCCCTTGAAATTGAAGTAAAGGTGCTGGGTGAGGTTCACTGGCGTCGCCTTGTCCGTTGTCGCGTTGTATTCAATGCGCCAGATATTTTCAGGCGTCAACCAGTAGGTGACTTGAATCTTGAGCGTTCCGGGATACCCCTGATCGCCATCCGGACTTGTCATCGAAAGTCTCAGTCCGACCGTCTTGCCTTCTGTCAAAGGCTCGGCCTGCCAGACGACAGAATCAAAACCTTTTGTACCGCCATGAAGCGAACAGGGGATGCCTCCAGGCTCATTGTTCGTGGGCAACGTATAGGTCTTGCCATCCAACGTAAATTTGCCATTGGCAATACGATTCCCGAAACGGCCGATCAAGGAACCAAAATAGGGATCGCATGTCTCATAGCCAGCCACCGTATTAAAACCCGCCGTGATATCAATGGTTTTGCCCATGCGGTCAGGTGTATAGAGGCGCACGATCTTTCCGCCGTAGTCAATCACGTCCATCACCACACCACCAGCACCTGTCAGGGTATATTGATGAACCAATTGTCCATCTTTTGTCTTACCAAAGGGTTTAACCACAACCGAAGATTCTTGACCATTCATAGTTTGTCCTTTCTGGCACAACATACACCCTGTCACACACACAGCCAACACACTAGCTGTGGTAATTGTCATTACTGATTTTTTCATGAGTTTCTCCTGTGCACGACAGAATACCGCACACGCACTTACTTTTACTTGGCTCGAATATCAAACGCCGCGACGCCTTTGCCGCGACGGAGATAAAGGACGCCGTCTGAGACAACGGGCGAAGACCAATGCGTTCCATCACCATAATTAATCTTAAAAGAAGAGATGGCCTTACACGGACAGGACTTGGTATCCACCAGCATCACCTTCCCTCCATTTTCGTCATACGTAATCATGCCCACCGGCGTGATACAGAACGAGGTTTTCTTCGCACCCTCTACCGTACACAATTCCTTCCCGTCTTTCGGATCAAAGCACGAAAGCCTGCCCCCGCCGGAACTGAAAATACGTCCGTCATACAGGGTAGCGCCTTGGAAATGGTTGTCACTGGACTTGTCCTTCCAGACGATCTTTGCATCGTTGCCGCTGACCTCAATCATCTCGGAGCCGTGACCGTACCCCGAGGAGACAAATATCTTGTTTTCGCCGACGAGGATAGGTGTATTGGGATGAACAGCGTATTTATTGCGGTGGGCGACCTTCCACAACGGAGTGCCCTTCTCGGCACAAACACCGACTACATGGTCCTCCAGCATCGTGACGACCTGGCGTTTACCGCCGATGGTCAGCAACGCCGGCGAACAATACGCGCTGCGCTCGCTCAACCCGATGCTCTTCCAGCTCAACTTGCCTGTCTTTGCATCCAAAGCAACGACCGATGCATCCGGTCCGCCCGGCTGACAGATCACCTTGTTATCATACACCAAGGGGTTTTCAGCAATGCCCCACGTAATATTGCGGCCACCGTATTCCTTAACGGTGTCAACAAACCAGACCTTCTTCTTGAGGCTGATATCAAAACAGGCGATTCCGCCCTCACCGCTCATCAGATAGAGCAGATTGCCCACCACGGTCGGCGACGTACGGGCGCATTCGAAACTCTTATCCCATTCTGGTCCATACGGCTGCTTCCACAGCGTAGCGCCTGTTTTCGGGTTTACAGCGTAAAGGTAACCCGTCAGATCGCCCTTGCTCCCCTCATTGCCTGTAATATACATCACGCCCTTGACAAGGATTGGCTCTGAATACCCAACACCTGGTAGATCAACCTGCCACAATTGCTTCGGTCCGCCTTCCGGCCACGCAGGCAGTAGTCCCTTCTCCGTAATGATCAAATCGCGATTGCTACCACGCCATTGGGTCCAGTCCGCACCCAAACCCTGCAACGAACAAACCCCCACAGCCAACAGCACAGACATGCATGAACGCTTCATATCGTATGACTCCTTTTGAATCTTATCGTGCCTCTTTAACCCTTCAAAAACAGAAAAAAGGTTTCAAGACTATATCGGATTCGCTTAAAAAATCCAAGCCAATCTTGTCTAAAAAACAGAATCATGTTATATTTTTAAGTCATGACAAACCCGAACACCGTTGAAGTGATCGCACGTGGCGCCTGCGTAATGAACAATCAGCTTTTGCTCTGCTATGGACGCAAATCCGGAATCTCCTACCTGCCGGGCGGACACATTGATTTCGGTGAAACCGGTCGCCAAGCTCTTGTGCGCGAAATTCAGGAGGAGCTCGGCCACACCTCCCAAGCCGGACGCTTCCTTGGCTGTTGTGAGCATTCCTTCGTCCAGAACGGCGAGCCGAAATCGGAAATCAACCTGGTCTTCGAACTCACCGTCGACGGAATCTCCCCTGACAAGCCTCTCTCCGCCACAGAGGACTGGATCGGCTTCAAGTGGCACCCCCTCGACCAGGTCGCCACGGCCTGTTTCGAACCCGCCCACCTCGGTGCCGTTCTTCAAGACTGGCTCGCCCACCCCGGCCAGCATCTGGAGTAAGTACGTGGACTCCTCGCTCATTTCGTCATCTTAAGAGCCTCCAGTTTGGTGGACAGAATTACGTCGAGATGAGTAAGATCAGAGGGATAAAGGGAGATGAGTTTTTTGGCGGCATGCATATAGAGGTCTTGCTTGAGGTACATGCCTGCCTTGTAGAGAGGCGTATCCATACCCCAATACTCGATATAGACATCGAACTCCGGCAGATAAAAATCAGGACGGATCTGAAATCCTTCGATAATCCGTAATCGTCCGTCGTAACGATACGGGATGCCCTTTCGTTCCAGCCATTCAGCCACCTGTTTTTCGCCAGCCGATTGCACGAGTGTCCCCTTGAGCGTTTTTAGGGTCTTCTTGTCTTCGACCTTCGTCTCCCAGTTGCGCCGCTCCGTGGCTGTCTCATCAAAGCTCGCATCGCAGAAGATCCGCTGAAAGAAACGCTGGCTGCGGGCATACTCATCGGGCTGCACGCGCACCCCGCACCGCGAACAATTGTGTACAACGGCTTTATCACGCAGTTCTACCGCCTCCTTGATGATCACACCAGCGCTCTTGACGCTTCGCTTCACATAATCTTTTTCAGACGGATTGCGGTACATATCGCGCAGGATCGGCAGGGCCTCTTCCGCGTCTGCCCCGAAGGCGCTCAACGCCTTGGCGGCATACTGCCTGACTTGCGGATGGCCATCTGTAAGCAACATTATGAGCGCGGGCACAGCCTCTTTGGCTTTAATCACACCCGATAGCTTGCCAAGAGCCGATGCCGCGATACGCCGCACCAACGGTGATTCGGAGACACAATACGCCTGGAGCTCTGCAAAGCACGCAGAAGAAGCGCTCTCACCCAATGCCTTTACGCGCGAAGCGAGCTTGGCTTCGGTAGCATAGAGCATGAGTGTAGTCCTTTATTGTGACGAGACTCTCTACGTCTTTCAGACTTCGATTCGTCTCTAAGTCTGTAGAGAGTCGTTTGTTCTTCTCTTAGCTACCCCGAGCCCATAGCGAGTCGCCAGACGAAGCGAAGGGCTCGTGCTGCCAACACGCTTACCGGTCGAACTGGCCGTCGAAGGCGATAGCGCTGGGCGCGAAGTCGACCTTCTTGACGAATTCGCAGGCTTCCTTGGCGCCGTGGCAGCGGTCCATGCGGGAATCTTCCCACTCGACCGACAGAGGCCCTGTATAGCGAATATCGTTGAGTGCGACGATGATCTCTTCGAAGTTGATATCGCCGTGACCCAGTGAACGGAAGTCCCAGAAGCGTCGCGGATCTGCAAATTCCGTATGCCCGCCAAAGACGCCAACCGTGCCGTCGCCATGTCCCCACCACGCATCCTTCATGTGGCAGTGAAAAATACGATCCGGGAAGGTGCGGATGAACTTCACATAGTCTACGCCCTGATAACCAAAGTGAGACGGGTCGAAGTTGAAACCAAAGGCCGGATGTCCGTCCAGTGCTTCCAACGCGCGCTGCGCAGAGGCGATGTCAAAAGCGATTTCAGTGGGATGCACTTCGAGCGCGAACTTGATACCGTTGTCAGCATAGACATCCAAGATCGGCTTCCAGGTCTTTGCAAATTCTTTATATCCGTTTGCAACCTGTCCCGGCGTGCAGGGCGGGAAGGAGTAGAGCAGATGCCAGATCGGCGAACCGGTGAAACCGTTCACAACCTTGATGCCCATATTCTTCGCGGCCTTAGCAGCCTTCTTCTGCATCTCGATCGCCCACTTCTTGGCAGCCTTGGGGTCACCCTTGAGGGCCTTCGGAGCGAAGATGTAATGGCGCTCATCAATATTGTCAGAGACCAACTGCCCCGAGAGATGGTTGGAGATCGCAAAGCACTCTAAGCCGTTTTCCTTGAGAAGTCCGCGCTTGTCTTCGCAATAGCCCTTGCTCTTTGACGCAACATCCAAGTCCATGTGGTCGCCCCAGCAGGCGAGTTCCAGACCTTCATAGCCAAAGCCCTTTGCCATCTTGCACAACTCTGCCAAAGGCAAATCTGCCCACTGCCCGGTAAACAACGTTACTTTTCTTGCCATCTTTATTCCTCCTTGCGTTCGTTAAAACTATGGTTCACCTTGAAACACGTTTCCCAAACAAATCATCTTCGAAAGAAGATACTCTACTTCGGCTATTCCTTCAAGCCTCTTTTTGCTTTGAAGAAGGCTTGAAACATCTCACGGCATTCGGTCTCCATCACGCCTTTCAGAATATCGGGCCGATGATTGAGTCCTTCATGATTAAGAATTGAAAAGACAGAGTGTCCTCCGCGCTTGGGGTCTGAAAGCCCCCACACCACCAGCGGAATCCGCGCCAGCACGATCGCGCCAGCGCACATGGAGCACGGTTCTTTGGTCACATATAAAATCGTATTTGTCAGTCGCCAATCCCCTAATGCGGCAGCAGCCTGCGTGATGGCCAATATCTCCGCATGCGCAGTCGGATCCTTGAGCATCTCGGTCTGGTTATGCGCACGCGCAATGATTCGTGTTCCGGTGGCTAAAGGAAGCCCTTGTGATTCAGCGTCCGTGGGAGCGGCGCAGGCCTCTGCGCCAAGGCACGCAGACGCGTGCCCCTCCCGTGTTGCCGCATCCGGTCGCAACCGCACAATTACGCAGCCGGCGGGCACTTCGCCTGCTTCTGCAGCACGCTCAGCCTCATGCAGAGCCTGTCGCATATACTTTTCATGAAATTCAGGAGTTAACATAAAGTATCATTCGATGGTTTTGAAGAAGACGCGCTTGGCTTTGCCCTCTGGACGAGGAAGCGTGCCGGGTTTCCAAATATCACCGTCCGGTGAAAATCCGAGATCTTCCTTCAGTTGCTTCTCAACCATGTAGCCAGTCACGCCCTCTTCAGCCTCGACATTGACATGCAACTTCTTGATGCCGTGGTGATCCTCGATAATCAACTGATACTCAGGACAGACACCCGGAATCTTGAGCAACGATTGCTCCACCTGAGCCGGGAAGAAGTTCACGCCCGAAACAATGAGCATGTCATCCAAACGGCCTGTAATGCGCGCCAACCGCAGTCCCGTGCGTCCGCAGGCGCACGTCTCGCGCGAAACAACGCTGCTCCAGTCGCCTGTACGGAAACGGATCACCGGCAATGCTTCCCGCGTAAGCGCAGTGACCACCACTTCACCTATTTCGCCGTCTGGCACTGGCTTGCCTGTCTCAGGATTGATGACCTCGATGATGTAATGGTCTTCCCATTGATGCAAGCCGCTGTGGAAGGAACAGTCCATACCGAGCGTACCAATGCCGCCTGTTTCGGTCATGCCATAAATATCGTAGACATCAATCCCCAGTCTTGAACGGATGCGGTCCTTCATGGCGTCCGAAAATGTTTCTGCTCCGAAGATGCCGATCTGAAGATCCGGCAGATTGTTCTTCTGTTCGTCCAGCATCTCGATGATGCGCACCGCATAAGAGACAACGCCCGTGACGATGCGTGACTTAAAATCTTTTGCGAGCTTAATCTGGCGCGCGGTATTACCTGCGCCGCAAGGCAAGATGAAAAGCCCGGCCGCACGCGCGCCGTGATAACAGCCGAACCCGCCATTGAATAGCCCGAATCCCGGCGTGATCTGACAGACATCGCCCTGCTTTGCCCCGGCCATCCTGTAGCAGCGCGCCATGCATTCACCCCATTGGTGAAGGTCGTCAACGGTATAAGGCATCACCACGGGCGTCCCCGTCGAACCGCTCGACATGTGCATCTCTGCAATATTCGTCTTATCCACGCACATCATGCCCAAGGGATACTCCTTGCGAAAATCATCTTTGGACATGAAAGGGAGCGAAGTCAGCGCTTCAAGCCCCTCAAAGTTTTGTGCATCGACACCAGCCTCGGCAAATTTTGCTTTAAAGTAGGGGTTACAGGCAGAAACCGTACGGACTACCTCGCGGAGCTTGGTATCCTGAATCGCCGTCAGTGCCTGCCGCGACAACGTCTCGGCAACAGGGTTAAAATAACTCATAGCAAAAATCCTTTTCTGTGCACGACCTGCAAGCTGCCGCACCATGCCGTGCAGAAAAAAGAGTAACAAATGACAGCCGATAATGAAAGTCGGAAGAAAACACCTTAAAGACTGTGTCTTGTTTTTCGTTCTCTTCTCTCCTCCCTCCTACTTCCTATTTGGTGTGATTCATTTCAGCTAAAATGAATCACACCCGGGCGTGACATACGCCTGAAAGTTTGCTATTTTAATGACCAATTTCTATACACCTGTGAATGGGAGCACGAGCGATGAGTCAAAAAATATTATTGTCGGCGAACGAAGCGGTTGCCTGGGCCGCGGCCAATGCGGGATGCACCGTTGCCTCCGCCTATCCGGGCACCCCGAGCACCGAGATCCTGGAGAATGTCGCCAAGTTCAAAGAGACCATCAATTGCGAATGGGCGGTGAATGAGAAGGTAGCCATGGAGGTTGCCATTGGCGCTTCCATCGCCGGCGCGCGTTCCTTGACGGCCATGAAGCATGTGGGCCTCAACGTCGCCATGGATCCGCTCATGACCTATACCTACGTGGGCGCAAATGGAGGCCTTGTGATCATTGTCGCAGATGATCCGGGCATGCACAGTTCGCAAAACGAGCAGGACTCCCGCAATCTCGTGAAGTTTGCCCGCGCACCGCTCTTCGAGCCAGCAGACAGCCAGGAGACGTTCGATATGGTCCAAGCTGCATTTGAGGTGTCTGAAAGATTTCAGGTCCCGGCCTTTATTCGTCTGACGACGCGTACCTCCCACACCTCGACCATCGTAGATGTTGGTGCCCATTTCGTCCCGAAAAAACAGCCGCTCAAGCCGTACGTCAAGGACATCAAGCATTATATCCCGGTCCCGATGTTTGCGCGGCCCCAACGCGTGGCTGCACAGGCGCGCACCGAGGCGTTGCGCGCTTACGCATGTGCAACGCCCTTCAACCGCATCGAGATGGCCAGCACCAAGCTCGGCATCATCACCTCGGGCGTGACGTATCAGTATGTTAAGGAGGCCTTCCCGGAATTCAGCGTCCTGAAACTCGGTTTCTCCAATCCGCTGCCCTCGAACCTCATTAAACAGTTCGCGGCCAAGGTCGAGAAGCTCCTAGTCATCGAAGAGCTCGACCCTTTCCTGGAAGAGCAGATTCGCGCACTGGGCATACAGGTCCTTGACCACTCCACGGAACTCAACATGATGGAGATGAACCCCATACGCTTGATGGCGCTCCGCAATGAAGTGCTGGCCGACACCGAAATCTCCACGCCCAAACGCGCCGACGCCGGACTTCCCACGCGGCCGCCCGTCCTCTGCTCGGGATGTTCGCATCGCGGTGTCTTCTACATGCTTTCCAAGCTCGGTGCCACAGTCACAGGCGATATCGGGTGCTATACGCTGGGCGCGTTTCCTCCGCTCAACGCCATGGACACCACCATCTGCATGGGTGCTTGCATCGGCAACGTCTTCGGCATGGAGAAGGCCGGACTGCCCGGTCGCAAGTGCGCGGTCATCGGCGACTCCACCTTCTTCCACTCCGGCCTCACCGGCATCCTCAACGTGCTCTATAATGGCGGCAAAGTCACCACCATCGTGCTCGACAACCGCATCACCGGCATGACCGGCCATCAGGAAAATCCTGGGTCCGGCAAGACGCTCACTGGCGACGAGGCTCCTGTCACAGACATCGCGGAAGTGGCTAAGGGCATCGGCTTCAAGCGCGTCGTGCGCGTCGATGCGTATGACCTGAAGGCACTTGAACAGGTACTGACCGAGGCGCTCGACGCCGACGAACCGTCCGTCATCATTGCCTACGGTCCCTGCAGGCTTGCAGCCAAACTGATGAACGCAGGCACCTTCGCTGTAGATAGCGCGACCTGTAAGGCATGCGGCGCCTGCTTCAAGCTCGGCTGCCCGGCGATTGAGCGTGGCGAAGCTGTTGCAGATGGCAAACGTTTCAAGGCGTATATCGATCCTGTGCAATGCTCAGGCTGCAACCTCTGCAAGCAAGTCTGCAAATTTAGTGCCATCTCTCAGATCCGATAGGAGAAAAATATGAAGACAGTCAATGTATCATTAGTCGGTGTTGGCGGACAGGGCATCCTGCTCACCAGCGACATTCTTGCAAAGACAGCCGCGCTCGCCGGCCTGGATGTCAAGAAGAGCGAAGTCCATGGCATGGCCCAACGTGGCGGCAGCGTGATCAGCCAAGTGCGCTTTGGCGACAAGGTTTATTCGCCGATCATCTCGGACGGCACCAGTGATTTGCTGGTCTCGTTTGAACGGCTTGAGGCACTGCGCTGGCGTCATCTGCTGGCGCCGACCGGCAAGGTGCTCATCAATGACATGAATATGACCCCCATCACCGTCTCGAGCGGACAGCAGGCCGCAGTAACCGATCTTTCCGAAAGGCTCAAGGCCGAGTATCCGGGAGCGTTATACATCGATGCGCTCACGATCGCGAAGAATCTCGGCAATACACGCGCCATGAATATGGTCATCGCGGGGGCCATCTCTAAGTTGATGCCCTTTGAACTTAACGTCTGGGAGCAGGCCATGCAGGAACGCATTCCTGCCAAGCTGCTCGATATGAATATCAAGGCCTTCGAAGCTGGACGTCAATTGCTTCCCGCATCATGACGCGGGGTCCGGGTCTGGTTGACATGCCGAACAGCATCTTCACCCAGCTTTGCCCGTAGCGCATCCACCGCGCGGCAAAGCTTTTCTTTTTTTGCACGACTGGCGGGGTCATTGTCAAAGAGCATCAACTGCTCGCGAGGATGTGGACTCAACCCTGTTACGCCAAAACCAATCAGGCGGACAGGTTGGATTAACTTTTCGACATCAAAAAGCTTGAGCGCCAGTGCCCGAAAAGAAAAGTCATCACACACCGGCACATCAAAGGGCGCTTGCCGCGTGATCGTCTTGAAATCCGACCAACGTAACTTGATACGTCCAGTCGTCACATAATAACCTTGGCGCCGCACACGCTGCCCCACATCATCGACCAGTCCGCGGATGATGTCGCGTATCTCTTCGCGATCCGAACAATCCGTCAGAAAGGTATATTCACGCGAAATACTTTTCTCAAAGTTATCGGTTTCAACTGCACGGCTGTCTTCGCCAAAGGCGAGCGCCATGATGTGCTCCATAAAACGAGTGCCAAAAAGTTTTTCCAGTTTTTGGGGATCGGCCTTCTGAATATCCGCGACCGTCTGATAGCCAGCACCTATCAGGGCTTCGCCCGTCACCTTACCGACGCCCCAGAGGTTGCCGACCTTCATCGCGCCTAGAAAACGGATGACGCCGCCACGCGTATTCGGCACGATAAAATAGCCATCCGGTTTGGCACGTTCACTCCCCAGTTTGGCCAAGAATTTGTTATGCGCCACACCCACGGAAGCCGCGAGATTGACCTCCTTGTGAATCAAAGCTCGCAATTGCTTGGCCATGGCTTCGCCTGAACCGAAGAGCGTATGCGCGCCAGTCACATCGATGAAGGCTTCATCACACGATACTGGTTCGATCAACGGAGAGAAGCGCTCGATAATCTCGAAGACCTTTCGGGAGGCTTCATCATAACGCGCCATGTCCGGCGGTAGAAAGACCGCATGTGGGCATCGGCGGTACGCTTCGCGGGAAGGCATGGCTGAGTGAATACCAAAAACCCGCGCTTCATAAGAACACGTGGAAACAACGCCCCGCTGATCAGGCGGGGAACCAACGACAACAGGCTTGCCGCGCAATTCGGGCCGGTCACGCTGTTCCACAGATGCAAAAAACGCATCCATGTCGATATGCAAGATACAACGGTCCATGATGAATCACCGCATGATTGACAGCACAGACTGCTTCCGAGCTTAAATCTGGAGCGGATCAAAGTCAGCGCGAGCCGCGGACTTCGGGGCTTGAGCCTGGGGCTGCTCTGTCTTGGGAGCTTCCTGCGTTTTCACGCCACTGCCACCACTCGACCCACCCCCGCCACCACCACCGCTGCCGGCTTTGACTGGCTTCGGAGCGAGCATACATCCCAGCACACGGCCAATGAGTTTGGGAGATTGCTCGGTGATCGCGAAAGCTAAACAAGCTTCAACAACCTTGTTCACGAGCTCCACACCAATCTCCTTATGGGCATTTTCACGTCCACGATATTGCAACGTAATCTTGACCTTGTCGCCTTCGTCGATGAAACTTTTAATCAGGCGCAGCTTATGTTCAAGATCGCCCGTATCTGTCGTGGCATGGAATTTGACTTCCTTGATCTGAACAACCTTCTGGTTTTTACGCGCCTGTTTGCGCTTAATGCTCTCCTCGTAGCGAAACTTGCCGTAGTCCATAATCTTACAGACTGGCGGTTCGGCGTTAGGAGACACTTCCACAAGGTCAAGTCCCTGCGCATCGGCCAGGCGTTGCGCTTCGCGCGTTGCCATGACGCCAAGCATCTGTCCTGCGGGGTCCAGCAGGCGAACCGTCTGGACTCTAATTTTGAAGTTTACACGAATGAATGAAGCGATAGCTCACCTCTGTACTAACGGCCGATTTCGCGGCCTTTTGTTTGTTGTTAATTTAGGCCTTCAAGGCCTCCTTGAAAAGTTCCTCAAAAGCTTCCAGAGTCATGGCACCCTTGTCGCCCGTCTCGCGGCTTCTGACAGACACCACGCCGGCTTCGACATCACGACCGCCAATCACAAGCATGAAGGGCACCTTCTCCATCTGCGCACGACGAATCTTTGCCCCCAGCTTCTCGTTGTCGGCATCAACGCCCACGCGCATGTCCTTTTCGCGCAACTTCGCGGCAAGTGCGTTCGCATGTTCGACTTGGCCAGATGTAATCGGCAAAATGCGCACTTGCTCAGGCGCAAGCCAGAGCGGGAACGCGCCACCATAATGCTCGATCAAGATACCAAAGAAACGTTCCAAGCTACCCAGCAGCGCACGGTGTACCATGTAGGGCTGATGCTCCTTGCCGTCTTCGCCGACATAAGTCATATCAAAACGCTCAGGCAAGTTGAAGTCAAACTGAATCGTGCCTAACTGCCACGGACGTCCCAGTGCATCCTTGATCTTGAGGTCAATCTTCGGACCGTAAAACGCGCCTCCGCCTTCGTCAACCTGATAGGCAATGCCTTCGGCTTCAAGCGCACTGCGCAGGGACGCCGTCGCCTGATCCCAGCGCTCCGGCAAGCCAACAGCCTTTTCCGGACGCGTAGATAGAAACGCCGTAATGTCATTGAACCCGAAACGGCGCAAAATGCGCAAGGCAAAAATAACGGTCTGACGGACTTCGCCTTCGATCTGTTCAGGAGTACAGAAGATATGAGCATCGTCCTGTGTAAAACCTCGAACACGGAGCAGTCCATGACGCACGCCTTCCTTCTCGTACCGATAAACTGTTCCCAGTTCAGCCCAACGAAGCGGCAAATCGCGATACGAATACTTGCGGGTCTTGTAAATCTGGATGTGGAAGGGACAATTCATCGGCTTCACATAATATTGCTCGCTCGATGTATGCGATCCTTCGCCCTCTTGCACGGTCATGCAAGGGAACATGCCCTCGCGATAGAAACTCAGATGCCCAGAAGTCTCCCACAAATGGGCACGCCCCACGTGTGGCGTGAAGACCATTTCGTAACCTGAACGATAGTGCTCCTTGCGCCAGTAATCTTCGATGGCCACACGGATGCGTGCGCCCTTTGGATGCCAATGCGCCAAACCGGGGCCTACGTCTTCGCTGATACTGAAGAGCTCCAGTTCCTTGCCGAGCTTACGATGGTCACGCTTTTTAGCCTCTTCAATACGTGCGAGCGTGGCATCCAAAGCCTCCTGGGAGACATCAGCCATACCATACAGACGCTGCAACATAGGATTCTTTTCGTCGCCGCGATAATAGGAACCTGCGATCGACATGATCTTGACTGCACCTACCTCTGAAGTCTTCGCCAGATGCGGACCGCGACAGAGGTCAACAAAATTGCCGCACTTATAAAGGGAAATAGCTTCGCCGTCGGGGATATCCGCCAGACGCTCAAGCTTATACGTCTGTCCAGCAAAGACCTTCGCGGCCTCTTCACGCGTGACTTCTAGGCGCTCAAAAGGCAAGGCGGCCTTGATCATCGACTTCATCTCCGCTTCAATCTTGGGGAAGTCTTCAGGAGCCAAGCGATGCTCCAAATCAAAATCATAATAGAAGCCATCTTCGGTCGACGGCCCTATATCCAGTTTCACATTCGGGAACAGACGGCAGACAGCAGACGCCATCACATGCGCCGCACTATGACGCATGACTTCAAGTGTATCCAATTTAAACCTCCTAGCTGAAGAACGTACAAATGTCCGCCAGCAATCAATAATGAAAGGGATTAGTGTCCCTTATCTGGGCTGTTTTGTCAACGGCAAAGCCATTTCAAAAAAATTATTGAATTGTGGGTTGCATCGGCAACGTGTTTCTACTTATAATAACATCTTGAAATTATTTCGTGTCGATTGTATGCATGGCGTGTCCCGCTCCATTGGGTGGAACGGGCTGCATCAAAAAACCAATAAGGAGGCATTATGTTGTTTGGTATCCAAGATCCCTGCGTAGCGGGTGCGTATCTGCTCGCCTTCTCCGGAGCCATCGTATGTGCAATCTATGGCATTGCAAACTGGAACAAGGGTGACGAGCCTGTCAAGCCAGAAGATGTGCAATGGGCTAAGGAAGAAAAAGAAGACATTGAAACAACACTGTAACGCATTACAAGAAAGGATCTTTTTTCATGGATATGTTCACCTTTATCGTTTTACTGGTCTATCTGCTGGCCACGGGTTATCTCGGGTATCTCGGGTATCGACAGACGAAGACCGCTTCGGACTACCTCGTTGCAGGTCGTAACGCCAACCCAGTCGTGATGGCTCTCTCCTACGGTGCCACCTTCATCAGCACCTCGGCTATTGTCGGATTCGGCGGTGTCGCTGCAAATTTTGGCATGGGGCTCCTCTGGCTGACCGTACTCAATATCTTCGTGGGTATCTTCATTGCCTTCGTCTGCTTGGGCAATCCGACGCGCCGCATGGGTCACCACCTCGATGCGCACACGTTTCCAGAGTTGATGGGCAAACGGTATAATAGTCGTTTCGTGCAAATTGTCTGCGCGTTGATTATATTCTGCTTCATGCCGCTTTACGCGATGGCTGTCATCATTGGCGGAGCTGAGTTCATCGGCCCAATCTTCCACATTTCCTACGATGCCGCGCTTTATGTCTTCGCGCTCATCGTGGCGGCGTACGTGATCGCAGGCGGTATCAAAGGAGTCATGCTGACCGACGCTCTGCAAGGCGGCATCATGTTGGTCGGTATGGTTGCCTTGCTCTTTATCACCTACTCTCAGCTCGGGGGCTTTACGGTCGCGCATCAGACCCTTACGGATCTCGGACCGCAGGTTCCCAAAGCGCTCCAAGCCATCGGACATCAGGGATGGACATCCATGCCTGTTTTCGGCTGGGCCGCGCCAGGCGCCCCTGCTGCTGAAGCCGCTAAGTTTAATTTGTGGTGGGTCATGGTCTCCACGATCGTTATGGGCGTGGGGATCGGTGTGCTCGCCCAGCCCCAGCTCATCGTGCGCTTTATGACCGTCAAATCGAAGCAGTCCCTGAACCGCGGGGTCGTGACAGGCGGCATCTTTATCTTTTTCATGACGGGCGTCGCCTTTGTCGTGGGCGCACTTTCGAACGCCTACTTTGCAAAACACGAGGTCATCCATTGCCAGATCGTAAATGAGAGCGTTCTTCTTGATCCAGGGGCAGACGGTAATGGCGTGCTCAAGCTGGCCGCCTTGGATGCTCCAGCGGATGTGACAAGCCGTTGCAAGGCCTTTGTGGCCTATAAGTTGCCCAACGAGAAGCCGGATGTCGCCCCCAATTATATTATCAAGACGCCTGGAACAAAGATCACCCGAGGTGCCAACGGCGAACTCGACACCATCACCCCTGGACTTATCGCGATCGCACGCACCGTTACTCTTGGAACTACCATGAAGGGAAACAGCGACACGATCATCCCGCGTTACGTCAACAGTGCGTTGCCCAAATGGTTCGGCGTGCTCTTCCTGTTGACCCTTCTTTCCGCAGCCATGAGCACCCTTTCGAGCCAATTCCACACCATGGGCACTGCGATTGGACGTGACATCTGCGAGCCGCTCTCAAGAGGCAATGCCGCTCGAACCGTCCTCATTACCCGGCTCGGCATCGTGATTGGGCTCGTGATCGCCATCGTTCTGGGCAAGTTGGTGCGTGGTAATATCATTGCCTTAGCCACAGCGATCTTCTTCGGTATCTGCGCGGCAACGTTCCTGCCCTCCTTCCTCGCGGGGCTCTTCTGGAAACGCATGACCAAGCCTGCGGCCTTGGCCTCCATGCTGACCGGATTTCTCATCAGCGCCTTCTGGTCTGTCTGCATCAATGCCAAGACCGCTGCAGGACTGGGGATTTGCCAGATGCTCTTCGGGAAGCCAACCCTGGTCTCCCCAGCATTCAGTGTGACGTGGGCTGTGGTCGATCCGATCCTGATCGCCCTGCCGATCTCCGCGCTGGTCGCAGTAGTCATCGCTTATCTCACCAAACCACTTCCCCCTGAACATATCGCTTATGTCTTCGGCGGAGCCAAGCCCAAGGCCTAAGACTAACTCAGGCAAAAATATAAGGCCTCCTGACGCTCTTGCGTCAGGAGGCCTTCGCATAAGGTCAACCCATCTTTAGTCGGTCGCTATTTCGATGCGCTTGCGTTCTGTCTTTGCCTGCTCTGTCTTGGGCAGGGTCAGGGTCAAGACCCCTTTCTTGAACTGCGCCTGCGCTTTCTCACGATCGACTCCATTCGGAAGCGCGAATGACCGGCTGAACTGGCCATAACTGACTTCCGAGAAGTGATAGTTTCTCTTCTTTTCCTCCTGTTCTCTACGTTTCTCACCTCGGATGGTCACACTATCGCGCTCGACATTGACCTCGATATCCTTCTCGTCAAGACCCGGCAATTCGGCCTTGATCCTAAACTCCTCTTCTGTTTCGGAGACTTCGAAATTCGGGGAGTCAAACCACGGGGTTTCGGCCGCTCTCATGATATGAAAGGGGCTCTCTCCCAATAAACCTCCAAAATCAGCAAAGAAGTCGTCAAACAAACTGTTCATTCTTCGCTGCAAGGTGGCAACCTGATCTTCTTTACCACCCAAACGTTCTACGCTTGAATCTTTCTTTCTCCATGGAATAATGTCTTTCATATTACGCTCCTTTCCGCATGATGGCCTTTTGCCTTTGGTTGTTTGATTGTTTCTCTAATATTATTTAAGCATCAAGAATGCCAAAAAATGGCTTTAAAAAGTAAGGATTTGAAAATCAAGCAGTTAGTGTTTTGAGCCCAGAAACACCTGCTGAAATGGCGTGACAAGAATTCACAGAAGTGCCTTCACACATGAGTCGTTTTGACTCGCTGGAAAGGCCGGTGTGCCCGTACTCTCCGAGCGGCACGTTCTTGTGGAAGGTCGCCTCTGTGGTAAAAAATTGAAGTTCTCGACTCGGTCAGTAACCGATCAGGGCTCGGAGTTCGTCGATATGTTTTTCGTAGATGCCGCGCGGATCGGTTTTATATTTCTTACAGAGAGCTGCGGCTGTGCCGGTGGCGATACCCATCTGGCCAGTGGTCTTCATGACACGCGGTCCGCCGAGCCCGACATGCGAACAACTGAAACAGCGGCCCGCCATCATCAGGTTGGGGATGTTCTTGGAGTAGAGTGACCGGAAGGGAATGTAGTATGTAGGCGTCTTCATGAAGAGCGCGTGAGAGAGGTAGTCGTAAGGCTCGCTTTTATAATAAGCCTTCTGGACGTGCACATCGAGTTCGCGGGTCTCTTCCGCCACGCTGTCCACAAAATTGGTACCTGAAACCGCATCTTGCATGGTGAAGATATAATCCCCCATCAAGCGGCGCGATTCGCGCTTACCGCCGACATACCCAACAAAGGCGAGGGATATATTGGCATTCTTCGCGTTGCGCTTGACGTTGCGGAAGGTACCGTAGATGGCGCAGAGCAGATGGTCGCGGATCGCTTCCGCGTCGTCGATCTGATTGATATGATCTGCCGAATACTCCCAATACCATTCGCCGTTGATTGTTGTTCTGTCCTTGGCTATGTCCATGGCCCAGGGCGTCAGGGGAAAGGTGGAAGCTTCCCCATCTTTTTTTGTGTTCCACAGCAAAGAGGTCCCCATGACGCGGTTGTCTGCTTTCTTGGGGGACCAAAAATCGCCATATTTATCCCAGGCTTCATTGTGTTGATCAGCAGGCTCACGACCATAACGATATTCCGCGCCGGCCCAAAAGCCGATCCAGCCGTCTCCTGTGCTGTCCACAAAAACAGGCGCCTTGAAGCGACGGGTTTCACCGGTTTCAATATGCCGAGCGTCGACAGCGAGAATCCGCTTGCCATCCATGACGGTCCCGTACGCGCGCCATCCCAAAAATTGCTTCACGCCCTTGGCGGCATCTAAGGTCTTGTGACGCTTGAGGGTATCCGGGATGGACTCTGCGGAGCCATTGGCCCAATGTTTGGAATAAATACCTTGGAGAAGCGCCTCGCCCTTGCCCGAGATGCCGATCGTGTGGACACGCACCTCGCTGCTGGCGCAGCCGCCGAGGAGCGGGCGGTCGTGGATAAGCGCAACGGTGAGCCCCTGTTTTTCAGCGGCGAGGCTTGCCGCGCATCCGGCAATGCCGCCACCGACCACAACAAGGTCAACGCTCTCTGTTATTTTAGGAACTGCCGGTGTACCCAGCAGAACATCCCGCCAGGTGCGCATGGACTTGAGGTCGTTCGGTGGCAGGAAGGTGGCATCCTTGGTGAAGAAGAGCGCATCGCAGCGTCCATCAAAGCCTGTCAGATCCTTCAGTGCGATCTCACAGGACGTTACACGAATCTCAACGTTTCCGCCCTTTTGCCACGTCCATGCAGGGATAGTTCCGAAGATAGTTTCGACAGGGTTACCGTTGAGGACGACCTTAAATCGACCAGGCGCTTCCCAGTTACCCGGTTTCCAGTTTTTCGTGCGGACCCACATCGTATAGCTTCCTGTCGAGGGGAAAGTAACCGAGGTCTTTGCATCGGCCACGGGTTTGCCCATACCATGTGCGAGCAGATAGGAGGAACCCATGGTGTCCATAAACTGCTGGTCCACAACCCAGCCGCCTTTGTCCTTAAAGTTTTCAGCCTCGACCAATACCTGATCTATTGCCTGAAGTTGAAGACAAGCCCAACCCAGCATGCCCGCGATGACAGCCCAAAACTTGTTATTGATAACCATATTCTCTTCTCCCCTTTTCAAATATGCGTAAAACTATATACATTTTGGGCAGTGTTGTCCACTTGTTCGCAAGAGGAATATGGTTTTATGCTTTGATTCATGCACCAGAGATGGTATAGTCGAATTAATAATTAAAGGGGGGAAAGATGGAACGAAGAAGCATACTGACCATGCTCTTCTTTGTCGGGGTACAGGCTTTGAGTGGAGCGGCTTCTGCGCAATCCACGCAGGTCTGGTGGAAAGCTATCCTAGACAAAGACGGCGCATGGGTCGATCAGAACATTGTCAAATTGTGTTCAACACCTGAAACGCTTGTGGAAGTCGAACGCGAACGGGCTTTGCGTATTTGGGACAGCAGAACCTGGATCCCTAAAGGCGGCGCCTTGGAACTTGCGAAGCGCTATGTCAGCAAGATGCCTGACGAGATCAAAAAGAAGGCCTCGCCTCTGATCAAGGATGGCATGAGCGTTGACCAGGCCGAACAGGTGCGTGAGTGGTTCTATCTCTGGCAAGCGCGTGAACGCGCAGCTCTTGCGCGAAGGACAATCGATTTTGTCAAGGCGTCCGGGGGTGAACCGCCACCCAGTTCTGTCAAGGCACTGGATGAGGTGGAAAAAGAAATACAGGCAGCATCCGAGGGAGCAATCGTCCCTAAGGGAAGCGAGCTCTTCCGACGCGTCTTTGCCATGCGTCGCGCGATCCTCTTTGCACATCCAGCACTGCAGTTTGAAAAACTCCTGATCAATAAAAATCCGCCGACCAGTTTCAGTCACAACTGCGACCAGTATCGCTCAGCCATGGCCCGGAACGGTCTCGGCCCTGCGATCCTCAGCGACTGGAAGACGGCTACGCCCAAAACCGTCCAGCTCTTCGCCGGCAAACTGCCCGAGGGCGCTTTTCAACGGCCCGCCCTTTCGTATGATGCCACGCGCTTTGTCTTTGGCTTTGCACCAAGCAAGCCCAAGGCCAATGAACGCGCCTTCTTTCTGTATGAAGCTCAGATCGACGGCTCCTCCCTGCGGCAACTCACAGGGACCACGCGTGATCCCTTTGCTACCTGGCAGGGACGTAAAACCGTGCCTGTCGAGGACGAGGACCCGTGTTATCTGCCGAACGGCGACATCGTCTTTGTCTCCTCGCGTTCGCAGAATTTTGGCCGGTGTCATGGCGGACGCTTTACGCCCGCCTATATGCTCTACAAGTGCGACAAGGACGGAAACGACATTGAGCAACTTTCGTATGGCGTTGAGAATGAGACTACGCCGAGCGTCCTTCACGACGGACGCATCATCTATACCCGTTGGGAATATGTGGACCGCCACGAGATGGAATTTCACAAATTGTGGTGGAAGCGTCCAGATGGTTCCATGGTCTCGCACTATTTCGGTAATGACATGATCAATCCGCTCATGATTTCTGAGGCACAGGCGATTCCAGGTTCGACACGCATTATCGCGAACGCCATGGGGCATCACAATTTTCATTACGGCACGATCGTCAAGATCGACACGAGTAAGGGAGAGAATGGGCAAGAAGCCATGACCCGCATTACGCCTGAAGTCCTCTTCGCGGAATCCAATGAATGCGGCTACAATACGTATGCGCAATATTGCATGCCGTGGCCCTTGACTGAAAATCTGATCTTTGCGACCTACTCGCCGACGGATGTGCCAGGCATGGGAAGGCCACCTGCTTTACCTTATATCATTATGCTCGTGGATGATTTCGGCGGACGCGAACCCATCTATATTGACCCCGACAATGCTTGCTTCTCGCCGCTTCCGATTGTCGCACGCACGGCACCCGCCATCTTGCCAGACCAGTTGCCGCCGAAAAAATCGCTGAAGGGCAAAAATGCGGAAACAGGCGTTTTTATGATTCAGGATGTCAACCTCACGCGCAACGATCCTGAGAAGAAAATAAAGCCAGGAACCATTAAATATCTACGTTTCAATGAAATCTATGTGAAACCTATCCCCAGCAGTGGAAGAATCAGCAAGGATGTACCCAATGGCGCACCCAAACGTATTTTGGGCACTGTACCTGTTGAATCGGACGGCTCGGTATCGGTGCGCGTCCCGTCTGGTATGCCCTTGCAGATTCAAGCCCTCGACGAAGAGTTTCGGGCCGTGCTGACGGAACGGAGTTTCTCCTATCTGCATGCTGGCGAGCGTCGCGGCTGCGTGGGTTGCCATGAGCCGGTCGGAACGGCGTTGAAACCAAACAAAGATCTCTTCACCCGCTCACCGCGTGATCTCACGCCTGTGCCAGGTCAAGATGATGGGGAGGGGGTCAGCTTCCTCAAGATGGTTCAACCTGTGCTCGACCGAAATTGCATCTCTTGTCATGGACTCTCAGATAACCCGCCGAAAGGCATCAACCTGATCCCCTCGCCTGGAAACGACTGGCCCTCCTCTTACCTAGCCTTGCTCGCCTATACAAAAACGATTGGTAATAAGGGCAGTTCGCACGGTGAAACCAAGAACATCAGCCGTCCTTATGATTACTATGCGCTGGGCGGCAAGTTCATCACGACGTTCACGGAGAAGCACAAGGACAAGAAGCTGTCTCTGGCCAAAGGCGATTTTCAGCGGATTATCAACTGGCTCGATGTGAATGCGCAATGCTACGGCACCTTTAATCACAACCGCACGGAGTACTATACGATCAATCCTGGTGCAGAAAAAACGTTGCGCGAGATGATCAAAGTCAAGTTTGGCAAGGCGCTTGCCGAGCAACCCATCTGCGCACTGGTCAATGGCGCACGTCCATCCGAAAGCCGCATCCTAATGGCCCCCCTTGCCTTAAAGGCAGGTGGCTGGGGACAGAACGTCGTCTGGAAGAGCAAGAGCGCCTCAGAGTACAAAAAATTTGCTGCTGCGGTAGAGGAGCTCTTTACCTATCCCGATCCTGTCGTACAGGGCACGTGCGGATTTGGGCATTGCCGCTGTGGTTCCTGTTGGGTACTCGCGGGCCTCGAAGACAAAACGGTACAGCCGAAAAAGGGGCTCGACTTGCCGAAATACGATTCTAAGCGGCTCAGCATCGCAGGCGTGGATTGCGCCACGAGCGGGGATCCGGCCACGCGTGCGCTGGATGGAGACGAAAAAACCTTCTGGCATACCACGTGTGGCGATAAAGCAGGCCCTTATCCCCATTATATTTCCATGAAACTCCCAGTAGAAACTGAAATCGCCGGACTATTTGTGAAGAATCGCAGCGACGGCTGTGAAAATGGCTTCATCAAGAAATATCGTGTCAGCACGAGTGCAGACGGAACCAAGTGGCTTCCTGTGACCGAAGGCAAGCTCAACAAGACGCCGCAAGAGCAGCGTATCGTCTTTGATAAACCTGTCAAAGCGAACTTTGTGATGCTTACGGGTCTCAGTGAGTGGAATGGACAACCTTTTGCGTCCATCGCGGAGATGGGCGTCTTAATGAAGAAATAAGTTTCGAATGTGTTTCAAATCATGAAGGAGGGAGAATACGTATGAAGGATATTATGTTTTCACGCAGGACGTTTTTGGGTGGGACAGTGGCACTCGGGGCTGCGTCTTTGATTCCGGCGAGAGCTTTTGGAGCGGTCGCCAAGCCGGACTCCCTGTTCGGCGGGGTTCAGATCGGAGCCATCACATACAGCTTCCGGTCGATGCCCGGCGGTGCTGAGGCGGTGCTTCAACACGTCCTCAACAGCGGCCTCAGTTCAATCGAGCTGATGGGTGATGTGGTCGAGAAGTATGCAGACGGATCCCTAGAAAAGGTTGCGCTCCTTCGCAAGATGTACCAAGACGCAGGCGTTGGCATCCACATCGTCAAGTTCGGTAACATCGGCGATGCGAAGGTTACCGATGAAAAAAATGAATACTACTTCAGCGTGGCCAAGGCACTCGGTGCCACGTGCATCACACGCGAAATTTCTGAAGATGCGGCTAAGCGACTCGGGCCGATCGCGGACAAGCATGGCATCAAGATCGGCTTCCACAACCATACGCAAATTAACGCGAAGACCTACGACGGTCCGATTCTGTCTTACGGTAAATGTCTGGCCATCAATCTGGACATCGGTCATTACGTCGCGGCAAATGACGATTCAGTGTTGGCGATCGTCGAGAAGTACCATGACCGTATCTTCAGCCTGCACCTCAAGGATCGAAAGAACAAGGCTGGCAAGGGTGCCAACATGCCGTTTGGTCAGGGGGATACGCCAGTTCCGGCGGTGCTGCAATACCTGAAGAAGAACAAGCTGCCCATCTTCGCAGACATTGAGTTGGAGTACCCGGTTCCCGCAGGCTCCGATGCGGAGAAGGAAGTCGCGAAATGCGTCCAGTTCTGCAAGCAGGCTTTGGCATAGTTCTACATGTTATGATTTTAAACATTGTGAATTAATCAAAGGTGAGCGCTATGAATCAAAAAAAATATGTTTTCACTGCAATGGTCTCGGTTCTGCTGGCATTTTCCATGAGTGCAGCGGATTGGACGACGTTTCTCGGCCCCAAGCGCGACGGGATTTCTCCTGACACGGGACTGCTCAAAACATGGCCTGACACAGGTCCTGTTCAACTCTGGAAAAATACGAACATCGGTCCGGGCTGGTCCTCAGTCGCTGTGGTCGGTGATCTTCTCTACACCACAGGAAACGAAGGCGAAAACCAGATGCTGATTTGCCTCGATGTCAAGACTGGCAAGGAGGTCTGGCGCGCCGCACAGGGACCGAAGTCAAATCATCAGAAGTATGGAGGCGCCCGCGCCACGCCGACGGTTGATGGCGACCGCATCTATCTCACAGGAGGCAATGGTCGCGTCACGTGTCAAAGCTCGAAGGACGGTAAGGTGATCTGGAAGATGAACATGAACACCGACTTCGCTGGCAAGGTCGGCGGCTGGCAATATGCGGAGAGCGTCACCATCCTCGACAAGCTCGCGATTGTTGTCCCCGGCGGCGCTCAAGGCGTCGTGGCGCTCGACAAGATGACCGGTTCAAAGGTGTGGAGTTCCGGCGCGGCCTTGACAGCTGGATACTGTTCACTGGTGCCCATCACGGTTGGCAAGGATACGATCCTGGTGACGGGTTCGCAGAGCGGCCTGATCGCCATCGATCTTAAGACTGGCAAGGAGATCTATCGCAACCCCTTTGCCGCGAATAACACAGCCAACACGCCGACGCCTGCTTATTCCGATGGTTATCTCTTCTGGTCGGTGGGCTACAACAAGGGGAGCATCTGCCTGAAGGTCACGAATGCAAACGGGACGTGGAACTTTGAAGAGGCCTGGAAGTCAGGGGAATTCGGAAGCCATCCCGGTAACTTTGTCGTTGCCCACGGTCAAATTTATGGCAAAGGCAAGCGTGGCTTGACCTGTCTGGACCTAAAGAGCGGGCAGACACTCTGGAACACGCCTGGCTATGCAGGACAAGCCACCTTTGCGGACGGCATGGTCTATGCCTTTGCCGATCAGGGCGGCAAGTTGTCGCTGGTTGAGCCGGCCGCCGGCGAGGGGCGCATCAAGGGCAAGATTCAAGTCGAAGGCACGGGCAGTAGCTGGTCGCATCCCGTTGTCATCAATGGACGCCTCTTTGTACGCTACGACACCAACCTCTACTGCTTCGACGTCAAAGCGAAGTAATTACCGCTTCGCTTTCGACAGTCGTCGAATGGTTTCCGCTTCGCTTCAACGAGCCTTATTTCGTGATTTCAACTTAAGCGTTAAACGTTGGGTATTAAAAGTTAAATATTCAAACGCTCAACGTTTAACTTTTAACTCCTAATTGAGAAAGTTACTCCTCAGTTTGTTCCCGGGGAATGTACTGCAGACTGCCACTGAGCCGCCCTGGGCGGGGCACTTACTATTTAACAAATTTCTTCGCGAAATCGCGGACGGAGTGGACGGGTACGTCTCGATATCACCCATCAGAACGTTCGGATAGTATTGGCGTACAAGGGCGATGAACTGGGCTGTCTCTTGCACGGCGTAGTCGTCTGCCTTTTTGAGGGATCGCCTTACACACAAGAGAGGTTCATTGTACTCCTTGTCCAAGGTCCCGCCGGTCGCAAATAGGACAATCTACATTTTCTTACTTTTTCGCGCCTGTTGCAGGTATGGGTTCGGACTTCACGCCTAACGCACGGAGGATGTTTGGCAGGATGATCTGTTTGCAACCCTCAGCATTTGGATGGATGCCGTCAGGGACAAGCGCGGTGAATTGTTTTGGATCGGCTTTCAGAATCTTCTGCCAGTCTGGATAATGGTCGATGAGCATCAAGCTCCGCTCGGCTGCCACATCGCGAACCATCTGGTTATAAGACTCAATGTCAGGTCGCGCGGTCAAATGATTGCCGATTGGCGGATTCATCACCATGAGGATGATCTCACATGTCTTATTTGTCGCAAGAAGGCGATCAACCATGTTGAGTAGATTTGAATGCGCTTGCGGCACGGACACCTTATATTTTGAAAAGGCATCGTTGATGGAGAATTCGATAAAGACTGTATCGGGCTGCTTGCTAATCACGCGGGTGTTAAGATTGTCAACGCCCCACTTCGAACACATGCCGCTACCCCCGCTGTTGATCACGGTTGGCAATCCAGGATAGTGGCGTTTCAATTCCGTCGAGAGTTGTCCCACCCAGGCGCCACCTGCGGTCAGGCTCGTCCCGTACGTTACCACGGTCTGCTTCTTGCCTGCTTCCAGATTGGAGACCAGCTTACTCTTCTCAGCGGCTTGACTGTTGGTTGAAGAGGAGAGAATAAGTACAGCACCTGCTGCTATGGTCATCCATGGATTGAAGTTTGTCATCATTTATTTCTTTCGTGCATTGGTTTTATGAGGCAGTGCGATGTCCTTTAAGGTCAGGGGCACGGTTATGATGGCTTTGGGTGTCGGCACGCAGACGCGAAGGCTTGCGTTTTCCGGCAGAGATCCTGGGTAGGTGTAGGTGGTTGTGTTTCCCATCGTCATGGTATTCGCCGCGGCATCCCATTCTTTGCCGTTGGCATCCACAATCTCGAAATAGAAGAGTTTGGCTAAGGGGTCGTTGACACGCACAACCACGCTGTGTTTGCCACTGGTTTTTTTCGTGGACACACTCATCTTGATTTGCGCCGCACGCAGCGTTGGATCTGCCAGTTCGACATCAAGCTGTGCGGCAATACGTGTGAAGGTCAGGAGGCACATGGGATCATGCACTGGCGTGAGGATTTCTAGGCGGCCCGTGAGCTCTTTAACCGTAGCGGCTTGTTGGGCAGGAAGATCCAGAATGAGTTGCATGCCCGGAGGAATCTTGGGGTCATAGACGAGGGGCGTCCACGTCTGATTAGTCTGGGTGAAATCTTGATCTTTCAGAATCAGGTTCTTGCCTTTATTATCCACCGCCTTGTCCAATACGCAACGCATCCCTTTTATTTCACGGAGATCTTTCCCGTAAAGATTTAACTCCACAACAAGATTTCCTGGGCAAGGGTCATCTGTCGGGATGTTTGCTTTGATCTGAATATCGGTGGGCCGAGCATTAACAAGTGTCGCCATCGTCAAGAGAGAAAGGATTGCCATTTTTTGTACATTCATTTCTTCGTCCTATCAGTTTTCTTGCATGCCGAATCATTGATTAGGCCCGATGCAATGGGGCGATCAACAGAATGAATCGAGATGATATACCTTTTCTGATAATGCGTCAATGGCGTTTCCCATGATTTTACCCTTGCTTCTCATGCAAAATATAAGTAAGGTAAAAAAGTTCTAAAATTTGGGAGGCATAAAATGCTTAAGTTGAGAAGCGTCATGTTAATGGTCGTAACAATGGGTGTCATATTGTCTTGCGGGACAGTCTTGGCACAGGGGAAAGAAATGGCCTTATTTCTTTTGATCGGCCAATCGAACATGGCGGGCCGCGGGGCGATTAAGGAGCTGGGCAGTCCTGTGGGGAAGAACGTCTGGATGCTCAATAAATCAAATGAGTGGGTCATTGCGAAAGCGCCGGTCCATTTTGATAAGACAGTGGCAGGAACAGGATTGTGCGAGGAATTCGCACGCTGCTATGAGAAGGCCCATCCAGACAAGACAGTAGGACTGATCCCGTGCGCGGTAGGAGGCACATCAATCGACAAGTGGGGCCCTGAGAGCGCGCTTTACAAGCAGGCTGTTAAACGCGCAAAGATCGCGATGAAGAATGGAAAGATCGAAGGTATTCTGTGGCATCAAGGCGAAGGCAACTCCAAGGACAGCGCAACCACTTATGGAGGAGCGCTCAAGGTTCTCATGGCAGACCTTCGCAAAGAGCTAAATGCCGAAGACGCCCCTGTTGTCGCAGGAGAACTCTTGTCCAAGTTTACAGCCTTCAATAAGATGCTTCCAGAGGCGATCAAGGGTATCCCCTTGTGTGGCATTGCTTCCGCAAAGGGACTAAAGGACAAAGGCGACAATCTTCATTTCAACTCCGACGCTCTCAATCTTTTTGGAGCGCGATACTTCGAGATCTGGACTTCGCTTAAAAAATAGCCAAGCTTATTGCGCTTTGGCGACTTCGACAATGACCTTCTGCTTGTGGCCACACCGAGGACATTTCCATTCCTGTGAGTAAGGCTTTTCTGTGGTCGGTGTATCAATCTCGATCTCTGTCGTGTAACCGCACCTACCACATTTGATCTTAATCCGCGTTTTCTTCTCATTGGAATCGATCACCGTAGCCCCTGTGGCCTTGAAGCGTGAGGCAGCCGCATTGGGGAGGGGCGGCGTATCCATCTGGCAAGAGGTGAGCAATGAAACTGCAGGTAAGATCATCAATGAACTTATGAATAGACGACGTGATGTCATAACGAATCTCCTTTGTTTTAAATTCTACTCTTCGTTAGGTTCAGATTCAAGACAACAATTGCAATATGATACACGGTCGTGGTATAGTCAAAACTCATGAACATACACATGAAACTGTTGCGCACACGTATCATTAACTTATTCATTGCTGGGTATACTTGCCTTGTGGGGGCCCTGCTTGCTCACGCAGGAGAGTTAAAAGGAGAGAAATGTATGAACACTTCGTACCGAACATTGACTCCCGAGGAAGAACGCGTCATTGTGAACAAAGGGACTGAAAAGCCCTTTACAGGAAAATATGAGACCTTTACAGGAGATGGCATTTATACGTGCAGGCGCTGCGGCGCTGCCCTCTATCGCTCAGAGGACAAGTTCAAAGCCGAATGCGGCTGGCCAGCTTTTGATGACGAGATTCCCGGTGCGGTGAAGCGTAACATCGATGCCGATGGACGCAGAACCGAAATCCTCTGCGCCATCTGCGATGGTCATTTAGGGCATGTGTTTAGCGGCGAAAAATTGACGCCCACCAACACCCGTCATTGCGTGAATTCCATCTCCATGGATTTTGTCGCAGCAGAGGATATCGACAAGACCTTCAAGCGCGCCATCTTTGCCGGCGGCTGCTTCTGGGGCGTAGAGTACTATCTGCAAAAATCCAAAGGCGTGATTGCCGCAGTCAGCGGCTACACGGGCGGCACGGTTGAGAATCCGACCTACGAGGAGGTCTGCAGCAAGAAGTCAGGACACATCGAGGCTGTTGAAGTGCTCTATGATCCGAAGCAAACCAATTACGAAAAGCTGGCGCGACGCTTCTTTGAAATTCACGATCCTACGCAAGTCGACCGTCAAGGACCGGATATCGGAGAGCAGTACCGCTCGGCAATCTATTATGGAAATGCCGAGGAAAAGGTTGTAGCTGAAAAGCTGATCCAGCTCCTGAAGGGTAAGGGGTATAACGTGGTCACACGCGTGCAACCAGCAGTCCGCTTTTGGAAGGCCGAAGGCCGGCATCAGGACTATTACTTCAAGACTGGCAAGCACCCCTATTGTCATCTGCCTGTCGATCGTTTCGAAACAGCCAAGGAGTAGAGGATTAATCACATGAAACATCAGCCATTAGGAGGCTTCATTATGGCCATGTTATTGGGGGCGAGCCTGCCATCGGGCGCGCAACAGCCCAATCGGAGGGCGCTGCCTGTGGGTGTCACGGTGCAGAAAGATCTCGCGTATGTCCCAGGCGGGCACGAACGGCAGAAGCTTGATTTATATCTGCCGAAGGAAGCCAGCAAACCTTTGCCGGTCATTGTCTGGATCCATGGCGGCGGCTGGCAGGCGGGAAGTAAGGAGAACAATCCGCTTCTCGCATATGCAGGCAAAGGATATGCCGTTGCAAGCATCAACTACCGTTTGAGCCAACACGCGGTCTTCCCTTCGCAGATCGAAGATTGCAAAACCGCTATCCGCTGGTTGCGCGCACATGCGAAGACCTACAATCTGAATCCGAGCAAAATCGGCGTGGCAGGCTCTTCGGCGGGCGGACATCTCGTGGCCCTGCTGGGAACCGCCGGCGAGGTCAAAGAACTTGAGGGTAAAGAAGGAAATCTGGATCAATCGAGCCAGGTGCAATGTGTCGTCGACCTTTATGGGCCGACAGACTTTAGCACCATGGGCGGTGCACACCGTGAGCCCAACTCTCCGGAGTCCCGTCTGATTGGAGGACCCGTCACCGAAAACAAGGACAAAGTCCAACGCGCAAGCCCAATGACCTACATTTCTAAAAACTGTCCGCCGTTTCTTATTCTCCACGGGGACAAGGACAAAGTGGTCGCCTACGCTCAGAGCGTTGTCTTCCTGGACGCGCTAAAGAAGGCAGGTATTGACGCGACACTCATTACGGTTCAAGAGGGCGGTCATGGCGGACCGGGCTTCACCACGGGTGAAAATGAAAAGCAGATCGAATTGTTTTTTGAGAAACACCTCAAGAGCGATGCACCCGACAAGAAACAACCCGAGGGCAGGACACGGGTCACGAATCAGCCAGCGCCGACCGTAGCCTTGGGAGGAATGGCACCTGACTTTGAGTTGCCGCGACTCGACACCGTCTTAAAGGGCAATCGTTCAAGCCAAGCGCTGGAAACCGTCAAGCTGTCGTCCTTCCGTGGCCAGCAGCCGGTCATGGTACTCTTCTCGAGCTTTACTTGACCCCCTTTCCGTTCCCAGGCTGAGGCCGTGGGATCCTTGTACCGGGCGTACAAGAACAACGTTCAATTCCTCCTCGTGTATGTCAAAGAAGCGCATCCTGCGGACGGCTGGCAAATGGAGGCGAATCGGCGCTCAGGCGTCATTTATAACACGCCAACCACCCTGCAAGAACGTGCACGCGTGGCGAGCGACTGTGTCAAGACGTTGAAATTCGACTTCCCCTGTCTGCTGGATGATATGCAAAACAGCGTCCAACAGATATATCAGGCCTGGCCTGCAAAGACATGCCTGGTGGATAAAGAGGGCAAAATCATCTATGTGACCAAGGGGAGTCCGCGAGGTGTCAACGCACAAGAGCTGGAAGCGGAATTAAAGCGTTTAGTGAAAGCTGAATAAAAGGGAGCCATTCAGATAACACGAGATTTTGCGTTGCTTACTTCTCTCTTTTGCCTTTCCTTTTATTTTTCTTTACGCCGGGTTCAGGGCCGTCGTTATCTTTTTTCATGGCATGCCCGCCGCCCCAGAGGGCAGGGACATTCGACTTGTCCCACTCCGCCCACTTGGCTTGAAGCTCCTTGACTTTGTCCGGCATAGCCTTGGCAAGGTCTTTGCTTTCGCCAATATCTTTTGATAAATCGTAGAGTTCAAAATCCGTGACGCCATCTGTTCCGACGGTGCCAGGCGCGATGTTGACGTCATAGCGCACGAGTTTATAGTTGCTATCGCGAATCGCCATCTGCTTGCCAAAGCGCCAGCAGAGCGTCTGATGTGGCACCTCCTTCTTGTCGCCTGCCAGATACGGGAGCAGCGGAACACCTTCGAGCTTGTCCAGTGAGGAACCTGCAAGAGCTGCAAAGGTCGCGGTCAGGTCGAGCTGGATCACAGGGTTCTCATAGATGCCCGGCTTAATGGTTCCAGGCCAGCTCATGACAAAGGGGACGCGGATGCCGCCTTCAAGCGTGGTGCGCTTGGAGCCTCTCAGCGGCGCATTGACAGAGCCATTGATGGTGACACCCTTCATGACCGGCCCACCGTTGTCGCTGATGAAGGTAACGAGCGTGTTCTTGTCCAGTTGATCATCTTTTAATTTCTTGAGGACCACACCGATGGCGTCATCCATGGCGGACATCATGGCGGCATACGTGCGGCGCTGGGTATCTTGGATATGTTTGAATTTTTCAAGGCGGTCTTCGGTTGCCTGCATGGGCGTATGCACGGCATTAAAGGCGAGGTAGAGGAACCATGGCTTGCCTTTGTTCCGGTCGATGAAACTGACGGCTTCGCGACCAAATGCATCGGTTGAATAGCCGATTTCCTTGACAGGTGCATTGCCACGAAGGTAGTTGCCGGCATCTTTATAACTGTTCGCGCCACCCAAGAAACCAAAGAACTCATCAAAGCCACGCTTCATCGGTCGCATCTCAGGAGCCGCACCCAGATGCCATTTTCCGACAAGAACTGTAGTGTAGCCGGCTGCCTTCATACGATCCGCCAGCGTCGTCTCAGTGAGCGGCAAGCCTTGATCACCGCCGCCCGGATTGAACTCATGCCCGAATCGCGTCTGGTAACATCCTGTCATCAATCCAGCGCGCGTGGGAGAACAGTAGGGACCTGTCACATAGCCATTTGTAAATTTCACACCTGAGGCCGCCAGCGCATCCAGGTTGGGCGTGGGAATATCTTTACAACCGTGGAAACCGACATCCGCGTATCCCATGTCATCACCGACAATCATCAGGATATTCGGTTTCGCCGCATTCGCCCCTATCGCCAGTGCGCAAACAATCCCCAGTGTCCCTGCTCTTAATAGTGTCATGGTTCTCCTTGTTGTGTATTTAAAAACGAACCAGCGTTCTTAATTATTGCCACTGTTAAAAAATGCGTCATGGCAGACCCTATTGAAAAGCGGGATTTCGATAACTAAAGACTTTTATGAGGATGTTTCCCTGTCACTCACAATTGGACATTACCCATATTTAATGAAAGGCTTCGCTTAATACATATTCGGTTTCGTCTTTCCACGCGGCATCGATCATCGCTTGTGGCGCGAGCTTAATGAAGAGCCGACGCGCCACCATCTTCTTTTGACCGAGCGGCGATACCAAGCGGTCTAGCCAGTGCGACGGCAAGCGGCGCATCACTGCCACCAGTTCGTCCACGATGTCCAACGGAAATTTCTCGCTGACATTCAGTACGAACTGCCATAAAATGTGCGGCTCGCGCTCCACAGAGGCCTTGATCGTCTCGATGATGCGCGGCACCTGTTCATACGCGAAGTCAAAGTAGAGCGTCACACGGTTCTTCTCTTCCGTCCTTCCGTCCTTCTCTCCTTCTGTCACACGCCTGGGATTAAATAACCCAGCAAGCCGCTTGCCCACAAAGCGTGGCGTCGGCGAATCAAAGCCGCCGAGCATCTCGGCGGCAATCCCTTCGACCTCTGCCAGTTGCTTAAAGGAAAGCGTGTCCGTTGCCAGCACGCGATAGGGTGGCAAAGGTTGTGCGCGCAAGCCTAACTCTTTTGCGCGGTCACGCAATTCCGTTCCGGGCAGCAGGAGGGTTGGCAAAAATTGCGGATGAATAGCATCACCCCAACGCGCTAACCAGTCAATGGAGCGCTGCATATCCTGGGCGTCCTGCGCAGGCAACGCATACATGAAATCAACCGTCGGCTTGATGTTGTGACGGAGCAGGGCTTCAATACCGCGCCAGACCTTCTGCTCATTCAGCGGACGATGAATAATGCGGAGCACCTTAGGGTCTGTGCTCTGCACGCCCACCTCCGCCTCTGTGATGCCGGCTTGCGCCATGAGCTTAGCTTGCTCATCCGTCAGTGTATCCGCGCGGATCTCAACAAAGAAAGCGATCTTTTTATCGCGATTGACGCGACGCAACATCTTAAGCATCTCATCAAAGCGCGGATGCGCATTAAAGGTAGGATCAACAAGGCGGATCTCCTTTGCTCCGCGCTTGCGCAAGATGCGGATGCGTTCCGCAACACCGGCCGGCTCCAGACAGGTGGTTGTGCTGCGCCTAAGATTATAACAGCAGAAGGCGCACTTCATGGGACAGCCACGATTGGTTTCCAAATACGCCATACCCCAAGCATCCGGTTTATTGATCAGGTGATCGGGCGCAGGCAGCGCATCAACAAGTCGGATCGGCTTTGCCTCGCTTGCTCGATAGATGCGGGTTGCCGAGCGATCCTTTCGAAAATGATTTAAGATCTCAGGAAAGAGCGGTTCGCCCTCGCCGATGCAGAGCGCATCTGCAATGGATCGTTTGAAAAGCGGATGATGATCTGCAATTTCGGGTCCGCCCAGTATGATCTTAACATGCGGTAGCATTTTGCGCGCGCAAGTGAGCAGATGGAGTGTGCGTTCGATATTCCACAAATAGCAGGTGGCTGCAATGGCATCTGGCTGCGCCTTCACCAAGGCCATGATCAGGACTTTATCGCTACCGGTGTCTTGTTCTGAAAGAGAGGGGAGAACGGTCCACTGCTTTCCTACTTCCGAACGCTCCAGCGCAGCAGTCAAGCAGGCTGCGGCCAACATGTTATTTTCGCCTGGCGATGTGACATCGTGATCCAAGCGCGGAAGTTGTAGAAAAAGAAGGTTCATGCTCGGTTGGATTCGTTACTTCGCCGCCATGACCAGTCGTGCGAAATGTTCGAAGCTGCGGTCGTAGGTACGTTCAGCATCCGCAGGAAAACAGCAGGCAGGCAGTTGCCGCTGAGAGAGGTGATACGAGAGGCAATCGCAACAAATACCTTTCTTGGAACAGCCACTGTAAGAACAGTTGCAACGGGCAAGATTCGCTTCTTTTTTACAATTCATACCTCTTCCTCCATGCCAATCGAGAGCGGAGCATCCATCGGCTCTTCAGCTTCACGTTCATCGCCGTCATCATTGATGCGGGCGAATTTTGGATTGTTACCAGCGATGACGATCGCGACCTCGCCTTTAACGGTTTTACCATCATACTCTTTGACAAGTTCAGAGAGAAAGCCACGCGACACGCGTTCGTGAGCTTTGGTGAGTTCGATGCAGACTGCGGCCTCGCGATCGCCCAGCACCTCATGCGCAGCCTTCAGACAGGCGGCCACACGGAAGGGCGATTCAAAAATAATCAAGGTGTGCGGCAGCTCTTTTTCTTCATCAAAGAAGCGACGCAACACCCCAGGCTTTCGGGGTGGAAATCCTTTAAAGGTGAAGCTCGAGGTCGACAAGCCCGAGAGCAAAAGGGCCACATCCACTGCGGAGGCACCTGGCAGCACATCATAAGGCACTTTTTCTTGTGCTGCGCGACGAATCAAGCGATAGCCGGGATCGCTGATGCCGGGATAGCCGCCATCGGAGCAAAGCGCAACCGAGCGCCCAGACTGCACGGCCTGGATAATGCGCTCCGCAATGCGATCTTCATTACCCTGCCGATACGAGATCATTTCTGGGCGCGGAATATTAAAGGCACTCAGCAAACCCCACGTACGTCGCGTATCTTCACACGCGATCAAGTCTGCTGTTTTTAATGTTTCCAAGGCACGCGGGCTTAAATCCGCGAGGTTGCCGATGGGAGTTGCCACAACATGCAGCATTTCTGTAATTCCTGTATCATTGTTTGCTTCAGCACGTCCAAGCCGTAGCCTGTTTTTGCGGAGACAGGAACGGCATGTGGATAACGCTCCACCACATGCAGCAGGGACGTATCCGCTGTTCCACAATCACATTTGTTCAGCACCAATACATGCGGAACATTCTGTGCACCAATTTCCTTCAGCGTCTGATAGCACACTTCAATATGGTCATCGACACGCGGGTAGGCGGCATCGACTACGATGAGTAATAGATCAGCTTGCACGGCAATATCCAATGTCGACTTAAAAGAAGCGACCAAGCCATGCGGCAAATTACGGATAAAACCAACGGTGTCGGTCAGCAACAATTTCTGTCGTTGTGAAAGCCAGACCATCCGTGTTTTCGTATCGAGCGTTGCAAAGAGGCGGTCATCCACATACGCATCTGCGCCAGAAAGCTTGTTGAGCAACGTTGACTTGCCTGCATTCGTATAGCCCACCAGCGAAACCACGGGCATTTCGCGTTTGTCCTTGCGGTGAACGGTTTGCTGACGCGCCTGAATATCCTCAAGTTTCTTTTTCAATTCCGCCATACGCCGACGAATCGGGGCATTACGCAATTGCAACCGACTTTCACCCGGCCCCTTCATGCCGATACCGCCCCTAAAGCGTTGCTGCTCTTCGGTCACTGGAATACGCGAAAGTCGAAATTCGAGTTGCGCCAACTCGACTTGCAATTGCGCCTCAGCCGAGTGTGCACGACGTGCAAAAATTTCAAGAATAATTTCCGTTCGATCCATGACACGTACACCCGGCAGTGCCACCGTCAAATTGTACGATTGTATGGAACTTAAGACATTATCGAAGATCACCGCGTTCGCTTGTGTCTCCTGGACCAAAGCTTTGAGATCATCGGCTTTCCCTTTTCCCAGGCAGGTTCCACCATCTGGCTTTTCGCGGTTTTGCGTAATCTGTCCGCAGACCTCAAAGTTCGCCGTGTCGGCCAACCGTCCCAATTCCAGCAACGAATCCGAAGCCTCCGCAGGGTCACGCTGTGCGAGGACGACCTGTGCGAGAATTGCAGATTCAACCTTCTGTGTAGCATGCAATTTCATGGTCGTCTGGGGAAATTACCGATATTTTCGCGGCTTAAACTGTTCTTCCGTATTCTGGGGAAGTTTAATGAGGATCGCTCCTTCAGGGGCTGGATAATCGATGCTCGGAACCGGTTTCTTCTCTTCTTTAGGTGTCCAAAGCGCAAGAACGGTGTCGATGATATTCCGTGAAAGCTCCTTCGAAATGCGTGGCGAGGCATTTTGCATACCCGTCAACAGATCATCATGCGTCAAGAATGTTGTGGAAGCAGAGACTGGCACGTTATCCAACAGGAGCTTGCCGGTACTACGCTCGACCAGCGTAACATGAGCGACCAACATATACCGATACTCAGAAGCACGTGAACCATACGCCCGGTCAAAACTGATGGCGTGTCTTTCGCTACTCACTTCACAAAGCAACTTGAGCGAAGCAGAGTCCAGTGGCGCAATTTTCAAAGTCCCTTCGCGTTGGATTTCACGCAACACATATTGCGTTGCAATAGCTCCCAATTCTGGATAACCTGTCTTATTTTCAAAGACAGGAACGGAAATGGTTCTCAACTCCTCCGGCACTGCAGATGTCACATGATAGGTTCCACATCCTGAAAGAAGCACACTTCCCACCGTCAACAGCAACAGCTTGTGCACAATACAATTACTCATTTTGCAATTCCTTTCACAGCTTCTGCAGGTTCAAGCTCGGTCAACCGCTGCCGGACTCCCTCTGCATATTTTGAGTTACGAAACTCAGACAGAAATCGACGATACGCAGCAACTGCGGCGGCCTTATTACGCTGCTTGGTGTCATAAAAATAAGCCGTCTTGTAACTGCTTTCTTCAAGTTGCTTATTTAAATCCACCGACCATGATGAAAATTGTTCTTTTTGCGGATGATTGGGCATGATGGTGAGCACCGTCTTTATAAAGGCGATAGCATCGCGCATGTTTTCCTCGTTGGTATCTTGGGTCTTCGAACGATTGTATCGACAATTTGCAGCAAAGAATGCGGCGACTTCTGCCTCGGTGGACCGCGGATAGCGATTCAGCAAGCCATCATAGACCTTGATGGCCTCCTCTATTTCCTTTTCTTCCCTTCGAATGTCCCCCGCAATAAGCATACACGTTGGAGCCAGCGGCGCGCGAGGCGCATTGCGCACAATCTGTTCATAGCGGATACGGTTCGCATCGGGCTCACTTAAAAGCCAGCCAAACATACTGCGGTTGTCGCTACGCAACACATTCGCTAATTTATACTGGTGGTCGAGAACTTCATTGTAAGGACAGAATCCGGCATAAAAAGTCAGCAAATATTGGTACTCCTGAAAGGCACGATCATAATTCTTGCGCTCTTCATAAAGTTGCGCCAGAAACAATTGAGCTTGGGCAGCTTCCTTGGATGTCGGCCATTTGCGAATTAAGGCTTCATAACCTTTTCGCGCACGGCGTAAACGTCCATCCTTATACGCTTGCCGCGTATAGGCTAACTGCTTGGCCGGTGTCTCCTCGGAGACGCCAAACCAGAACGACCAGTCCTTCTGCTCCAATCGCTCATCCCCCGTGATCTCTGCAAATCCCTCGAACTGGTCTGTCGCATAACCACCACGTCTGTTCGTCGCTCCGACAGAACGCGGCGCCGAAGACTGACTATCCTGCGCCAGCACGCCTAGGGTCGTTAACACCATGATACAAAATAGATCCTGTTTCTTCATTCTGTTTTTCCTGCTAGGTTCTTGCGTTATCTCACTTTTTTCGCTAAACTGTTTTT
>SERZ01000157.1_pt1 | contig 44615 bp, 33 predicted proteins | sample 3171461 | NCBI WGS metagenome assembly SERZ01 (sample SAMN06051861, study PRJNA518727) | freshwater metagenome | biome: subpolar coniferous forest; feature: holomictic lake; material: water; isolation source: holomictic Lake 227, 6 m depth | place: Canada: near Kenora, Ontario | collected... | reverse complement strand
CGCAGGACGATGTGCCGCGCCGCGCCGACTGGCTGGTGGTGGGCGAGCCCCCCGACGATGCCGAAGAGCGCCAGGGTGTGCCGTTGGTGGAGGCCGCCGGGCTGTTGCTCGACAACATGCTCAAGGCGGTGGGCGTGAAGCGCACCGGCGCCGCGCTGGCACCCGAGGCAGCCGCTTATGTGACCAACGCCGTCAAGTGCCGCCCGGCCGTGGTGCGCAACCCGACGCCGGCAGAACTCGCCTTGTGTGAAAACTTCTTGCGCCGCGAAGTCGCTTTGGTACAGCCTAAAGTGATTCTGGCGATGGGCCGCTTTGCCGCCCAAATCCTGCTGCAAGCCAGCCAGCCCGACGTGGCCGCCATTCCCTTGGGCAAACTGCGCGGCCAGGTTTACCGTTACCAGGGAATCCCGGTGATCGTGACCTACCCGACCAGCTACCTGCTGCGCACGCCGCAAGACAAAGCCCGCGCCTGGGCTGATTTGTGCCTGGCGCTGGCGGTCCTCCAAGGTCCTCAGGCGTAAGTTACAGCGCCTGTGGTTGTCACGGTAATGGTTTTTCCGATCGTGGGCGTGTAGGTTTTGGAGGTGACGGTGCTCATGAATACATACTCGCCCTTGACCGCTGCAGCCGTCACAGTCATGAGCAAATAGCCGCGTTGCGTGGTGTTGCTGTAGTTCAGGTCGTCGACCAGGCCCAGGCCGCTTCCGAAAACGGTGGGTCCAGCCACCGCAGTGCCATCCAGTGAACTGGCCAAACCGCCCAGACCCGCGCTTTCAAAGCCGGGGGAGGTAACGGATGAGCCAGCAAATTCAACGCCTACTTTGGTGCCATTGAGAGTCGTTAAATTGGTGAACCAGGCGTTGTGCGAGTCGCCAGACAGGGCCACCAGTTTCTTGCCTTGCCCCAGGATGGTTTGCAAAACGGCTTCGCGGTTGCTGGGGTAACCGTCCCACGCATCGAGGTTGTAGGGAATGGTGGGGTTCAAGTTCGTGTTCAGCAAATCTGCCTGCGGTTGCGTAATGGCCGGGCCACCCAAAGTAGCACCATAGCGGGCACCTTTGGCCGTCAGGTAATCCGAGATGGCGGTCATGACGGCTTGTCCATTAACTTGAGTGGGAGCTGCAATGGCTGTGGCCTGTGCACTCAACACGGAGGCTGGAAACCACATGCGCGCCATGATGTCCTGGTTGCCCAGAAATTGCCAGGTGGCGGTGGACGCCGTGAGTTTGTCGGTGAGCCAGGACTGCTGCGTCGCGCTGATCATGGTGCGTGCTGCATCCGTGCCCATCGCCATGGCCGTCAGGTAACGCGTCACGCCACCATCGGTGTCGCCAAAGTTGTCGTACTGTTGGACACGCCCTTCAATCCGGGTGTCGAGCATGTGCAGCGACAGCAGGTTGCCAAAATCAAAGCTGCGGTAGATTTTGAGCAGGTTGGCGGTGTCGGGCGTGCGAATCGGCAGCCACTCGTGGTAAGCCTGGGCGGCGTTGTTCTTGCGGGTGGTCCAATCGCCCTGCGTTGCCGGGTTGTGATTTTCAGCGCCGGTCATATAGGCATTGTTCGCAAATTCATGGTCGTCCCAGATCGTGATCCAGGGCATTTTGGCGTGCAAGGCTTGCAGGTTGAGGTCCGATTTGTACAGGGCGTAGCGGGTGCGGTAGTCGCTCAAACTAACAATGTCGTTGGCCGGGCTGGTCACGCGGTTGAGCGTGACGGCCGTGATACTTGTATCAACATTGGTGTTGCCAAACTTGGCGGGGTCAGAGCCGTACTCGTAAATGTAGTCACCCAGATGAATGGCATATTGCGCATCCGATTTGGCCGCTGCATCGTAGGTATTGAAATAACCAGCTGAAAACAGTGTGCATGAAAACACGGCCAGTTTGACCGATGTGGCAGAAGAGGTCGGCAAGGTGCGGGTCGTTCCTACCGTAGAGACCACACCCGCATCATCTGTGAAGCGGTAGAAGTAGCTGGCGCCAGACGTCAGGCCGGTGACGTCCACTTTGGCGGTAAAACCGGTGGCCTCGGAAGCGACAAGGCGGCCTGATTTCAGAACCGTGGCAAAGGTGCTGTCGCTTGCTACTTGCCAGGACAGGCCCACGGCATTTGTGCTGCCAGGTATCTTGGCGTGGGTCCACAAAATGACACGGTCGGCCAGTGGGTCGCCACTGGCAACGCCGTAGTTGAATGTCGAAGGCGTCGCGTCGGAGCCGCCACAGGCGGCCAGTGAGCTGGCAACCACCGCTGCCGCAGAAGCAGAGGCGGTAGTGACCAAAAAGTTGCGACGGTTACTGATATCTGACATGAAAAACTCCTGAAAAGTAGTTCATTTAAAGCCCGTGATGTGACAAATAGATGAATGAACCCGCCAAATAAAAGGTTGTCACGAAGCCTTCACACTGACTTGCTTAAATAGGTCTTCGCACCCTTTTTAAAGTCAAACTCGTTCGCAAGAACGCCACCATGCCCCGCACATTTTTTATTGTTCTCGCGGTGCAGTTTCTATCCACCATCGCCGACAACGCGTTCCTGATCGTGGCGATTGCCCGGGTCATTGAGCAATCGGCTGCGGCCTGGGTCATCCCGGTGCTCAAAGTCAGTTTTACGCTGTTCTATGTGTTGCTGGCGCCGTTGGTAGGACCTCTGGCCGATTCGTTTCCGAAAGGTCGGGTGATGCTGTGGGCCAATTTTCTGAAGGTCTGCGCGGTACTCCTGTTGCTGGGCGGTATAGACCCGGTGCTGGCGCTGGCTTGCGGCGGCTTGGGGGCTGCCATTTATGCCCCGGCCAAGTACGGGCTAATCACAGAATTACTACCCGCCGATGAACTGGTCCGCGCCAACGGATTTTTTGAAGGCACGACGGTGTGCGCGGTTATTTTCGGAACGGCCCTGGGTGGCTTGCTGATCAGTGCCGTGATGCCTCATGTCAACTTGTCATCCTCGATTTCCTACCTGGGTGGCACTTCGACTGCGTTGATCGCAGGCATGCTGTGTCTGTTGGCCTTGTACAGCAGCGCCACGCTCTTGAGTCTGGGCGTGCGCGACAACGGTGTTCGCTACCCGGGGCATTCCATCCATCCTGTTGCGTTGATTCAACGCTTCTTCAAGGAAAACAAAATGCTATGGCGCGACCCGCTGGGCGGCTTGTCCATGGCGGTGACCACGCTGCTCTGGGGTGTGGGCGCCACCTTGCAACTCATCGTGTTGCGCTGGGCCAGCGAGTCGCTGGGCTTGTCGCTCACCCAGGCCGCCTACCTGCAAGGCGTCACCGCCGTGGGGGTTATCGTCGGCGCCATCCTGGCCAGCCGTTATGTGCGACTCGCACGCGCCACCCATTTGCTGCCGCTGGGGGTGGTGCTGGGTCTGCTGGTGCCGGTGATGTTGCTGGTGCACTCGGTGCTGATGGCGGCCCTGTTGCTGATGGTGGTCGGTGCCCTGGCTGGTTATTTTGTGGTGCCGATGAATGCGCTGCTGCAACACCGGGGCTGTACCTTGCTCACCGCCGGTCGCTCGATTGCGGTGCAAGGGTTTAACGAAAACGCCGGCATGCTTTTGATGCTGGCGCTGTATGCCCTGGCGACCGCTACCCAAGCTGACCTGCGCATTTTGATCACAAGTTTTGGCGTGCTGGTGTCCGTCACCATGCTCTTGATTCTGGTGCTTCAACGTCAACAAGGCGTGTTGCAAACGACCACCGGGCAGACTTGCTCCTGACAGGGTGCGCTGTCGTCAAACTGTCAAAAAACCATCATCAATTTGTTACTTTGGCGCATTAGCCTGTGGGGTGTGAACAATCAAAATGAACTATTCGTAGCGTCCTACGCTGCTCGCCCGCCCAGTCTCCGGATTGCTGTGGTCACTGAAACCTATCCACCCGAGGTCAATGGCGTTGCCATGACGTTGGGGAAAATTGTCGAGGGCCTGCTGGTGCGTGGACACGCCGTGCAAGTCGTGCGACCACGTCAGGGCGTTGAAGATGAACCGCCCTTGCGCGCTGGGCTGGACCAGGTCTTGTCGCGAGGCATCCCGTTGCCTACTTACGGCGAATTACGCTTTGGTTTGCCCTCTAAAAACCGGCTCATTAAACTCTGGACCGAGAAGCGCCCGGACATTGTGCACGTCGTGACCGAAGGGCCGCTGGGCTGGTCGGCGGTGTCGGCAGCGCGCAAGCTGAAGTTGCCGGTGACGAGTTCATTTCACACCAACTTCGAGAGCTACTCGCAGCACTACGGCATGGGCCTGCTCAAGTCACCGATTGACGGCTACTTGCGCAAACTGCACAACCGGACCCAGGCCACCATGGTGCCAACGCGCGCTATGCAACTGGCGCTGCAGAGTCGCGGGTACCAGCATGTGACGCTGCTGTCGCGCGGGGTAGAGACCCAGCAATTCTCCCCTGCCAAACGCTCGCAGGAACTGCGCACGCAGTGGGGTGCCGGCCCGGAGGATTTGGTGTTTTTGAGCGTAGGTCGGCTCGCCAAAGAGAAAAATGTAGGCGCTGTCGTTGCTGCGTTTCAAGCCATTCAGTTGCGCTTGCCCAAAGCCAAACTGGTCTTTGTCGGCGATGGTCCTTTGCGCAAAAGCATGGAGCAGGCGTGCCCAGGGGCCATTTACGCAGGCGTGCAAAAAGGGGAAGCCCTGGCGGCGCACTACGCTTCAGGCGACGTGTTTCTATTCCCCAGCCTGACCGAGACCTTTGGCAATGTGGTGCCCGAAGCGATGGCCAGTGGTCTGGCGGTGGTGTCCTTTGCCTGCGCTGCGGCGCAGGAGTTGATCACCACCGGTCAGAACGGCGTGCTGGTAGCAGGGAGCCTTGAGTCGGACTTTGTGCATGCGAGCGTGGCGCTGGCAAAGGATAGGAAGACGCAGGAGCAGGTTCGCAGTCAGGCTGCGGGCAGTGTGGCACACCTCAATTGGAACGCGATTTACGATGGCTTTGTGGCCACGCTCAGCGGCGTCGTGGAACGCCATGGCCATGCGTTTGCCACGGCCACACCGTTGCGTGGCCCAGTGGCATTCAGTCAGCCCAGCGCATGAGTGCCTGGCCCATCTTGATGTTTGCGCCCTGATGCAATTCCTGGCTCAGCGCAAAGCCCTTGGGTGCAAGGATGATGACAGTCGAGCCATGCTGAAACCAGCCCATTTCCTGCCCTTTTGAAAAATGCGCCTCGCAGTCGATGGTCTTGGGCCCTGAGTACTTCAAATGAAACAGCACATCCAGAAAATGCAGACGAATGCTGGCCACCAAAATAGCGGCCACCGGCACCAGCGCCACGCGTTGTCCCTGGCATGGCCCCGCACCGGTGAACTGAGTACGAATAAAAGAGCGCTCGTTTTTGCAGAACAATTTTTCAACGCGTTGCAGGGCGATGGGATTCACGTTCCAGGTGTCACCCGAAAAGTACCGCACCTTTTCTACCGTGCAATCGTAGGGCGCGTGAAAACGGTGGTACATGCTCGACGTCAGGCGCAGGGTGACGAAGTAGCCGTCCTGCCAGTCGGCCAGGTTTTCCTCGGTGCCCAGCAGGTCCTCCAGTGCATACGGAAACCCCTTGGCCTGAAACACCTGCGTGCCCCGAATCGGGCCATTCGCCCCCACGATGGCGTCCACCGGACTCGCCATCACAGACGGGTCGTGGTCAACCGGGCGGGCCCCGTCTTTCAATTCGCGCGTGAAGCAGTCGTGCATGCTGCTGAAGCTTTGTTTTTTGGCCTCGCTGAGGTCCAGTGCCGAGAAGTATTTCCAGATGGCAATCGACGCATCGCGCACCCAGGGCTGCTCGATCTTGCTGAAGCGGCCCATGAACTGGGTCAGCCAGCGGCGCGGCAAACGGTTGGTGAGTAGGAAGTTCAGGTCTTCCTGGCTGAGTATTTTTTGAATTTGTTGGCGTAGGTTCATGACGTCAAAGCTCGTGTTTGGTAATTATTAAAAGGCATATTTTTGTGAATGAAACTATTGGATTGAATTCCTTGCTCTTGATCGGTGCCGGCAGCATCGCTTTGGTTGGTGCAGCTCGGAAAATTAAAAATCGCGCTGAGCTCTCGCTCGCCAAACACCGGTCCCTGGCGGGTCACCCGCGCATTGCCAAGCGCATTGCAGCTCAGTTGCCCACCTACAGCTACAGTGCCGAAGAGGCGTTTGGCCTGGACGGTGCGGTACCTTCGGTGGTGGCGGGCCGGCAGCGCGCCTTTGCCTCGCTGGTGACCCAGTTCAGCACCCGGTATGCCCGGAGCCGAGAGGCTGGCAGCGAAGTGGCCGGCGGCTTGTCCGACCTGCAATTCATCAGCGCCTACCGGATTCCGTTTCAGTTCAGGCAACTTGCCAGCGAGGGACTCAAGATCGGCTCGTTCGCCAAAGCGTCCTCGGGCGTCACTTTGACCGACCTGGATGACAATGTTTATTACGACCTGACCGGTTCCTATGGCGTCAACCTGTTTGGCAACGACTTCTACAAAGACTGTATTGACCAGGGCGCTGACGCGGTGCGCTCGCTCGGGCCGGTGCTGGGTTCCTACCACCCCGTGGTGGTTGACAATGTGGCGCGCCTGAAAAGCACCTCGGGCATGGACGAGGTTTCTTTTCACATGTCGGGCACCGAGGCCGTGATGCAAGCCGTTCGGTTGGCGCGCTACCACAGCAAGCGTGACAAGGTGCTGCGCTTTTGCGGCTCCTACCACGGATGGTGGGGCGATGTGCAGCCCGGCATTGGCAACCCGATTCGCGCCAACGACACCTTCACGCTGGCCGAGATGAGTGCCGCGACGTTGCGTGTTTTGCGCAACCGCTCGGACATTGCCTGTGTGCTGGTGAACCCCTTGCAGGCACTGCACCCCAATGCGCCGGCGCCGGGAGATTCTTCCTTGCTCGACAGTTCCAGAAAAGCCGGGTTTTCGCGCAGCGCCTACACCGCCTGGTTGCAGGACTTGCGAAAGATTTGTGATGACAAAGGCATCGCCTTGATCTTCGATGAAGTGTTTGTCGGGTTCCGCCTGGCCCCCGGTGGCGCGCAAGACTACTTTGGTGTGCGTGCCGACATGGTGACCTATGGGAAAACACTGGGTGGCGGCTTGCCGGTGGGTGTGCTCTGCGGAAAAAGCGCCTGGATGAAACGTTACAACGACGCGGTGCCTGCAGACATTTGCTTTGCCCGCGGCACCTTCAATGCGCACCCCTATGTCATGGGCGCCATGAACGAGTTTCTTAAACAGTTGGACCGCCCTGAAATCAGCCAGCTGTATGACCATCTGGATGACACCTGGAACACCCGCGCACAAGCACTTAACCGGCGTCTGTGCGAGGCGAACGTGCCGGTGCAGGTGGCGAACCTGTCCTCGATCTGGACCGTGCTCTACACGCAGCCCGCTTGCTACAACTGGTTGTTTCAACACTATTTGCGACTGGAAGGTCTGGCCTTGAGCTGGGTCGGCACCGGCCGAATTGTGTTCAGCCTGAATTACACCCAGCAGGATTTTGAGGAAGTGGCGAATCGCTTTGTGCGAGCAGCTCAAAACATGAAGCGCGATGGCTGGTGGTTGAGTGATCCCCTGACCACCAATAAATCCATCAAACGCCGTATCTTGAAAGAAGCACTCAAAGCCAGGTTCTAGCCGCAGCGGCTAGAACCGGTACCTCATGCGTGAGGTGCTTTGCTGTGCGGCTCAATCCACTCGCCGCGCAGCAAGGCGAGGGGCGATTTGTAGTACAGCATGATGTCGTGGAACGGGTCGGTCAGTATCTTGGTCATCCAGACCAGCCCGGCCATCACGCCCTTCAGGAAGAACAGGTGGACGGTTCTGAATACCAGGCCACCAACCCCAATCGCCAGCCAGATCAAGCCGGTGTGGCGGGCAAATTCCATGAGGCTGGTATGCGCTTCAAACAAGCCAAACAGCGTGGGGTCCAACAGCAGCAACACGGGGGACGCCGCCCAGATGGACAGCAACACCACCTTGCGGCGCAGGTTGTAGCCGACCTTGATGTCTTCCTTGTGCGCGTTGGTCGCCTGGTTGACTTCATCGTAGCCAAGGGGCTCAAAGAAAAAGTGACCCGATTGGCGCGTGGTCATGGAAATAAGCCAGGCGATCAGGGCGGCAATGGCCGGGTCCTTGAATAAAAACGCGTAGGCCACCAGGAAGCTGATAGCGCTGATCAGGTGCAGCGTCTGGTTGAGACGGCTGTGGTGATAGTAGCGGTGGTCGTCCCAGCGCTGGATGGCAAGTTGCTTGAAAAATTCAGACATTGAAAAGGTTCTCCTATCAAAGTAATTTAGGTCACTTTGATTTCAATATCGTGACAAGCCCTGGCTTACTTCAAGATGGGCTTCTCCAGCGCCGCATGGTCCAGGTCTGGTCTGTGCCAGGGGTCCACATGCGTCATCAGGTTGAGCACGCGGTGGCGTTGCAGCACCCGTTGGCGCGCCTGCACGGCGATGTCGTGGCCAGCTTCCACAGTGATCTGAGCATCGACCTCAATGTGCGCGTCCACCACGATCATGTCGCCCATCTTGCGGGTGCGAACGTCATGCACATCACTCACACCGGGCGTTTCCATCAGGGTCTTGCGGATGGCGAGGACCTCTGCTTCGTCCACGGCGCGGTCCATCAAGTCGTGCATCGCGTCCCAGCTGAAGCCCCAGCCCATTTTGGTGACCATGAAGCCCACAATCAGCGCGGCAATCGGGTCGAGAATTGGATATCCCGCCAGATTGCCGATGATGCCGATGCCCACTACCAGGGATGACGCTGCATCCGAGCGCGCATGCCAGGCATTGGCCACCAGCATGCTTGACTTGACGCGCTTGGCCACCGCCAGCATGTAGCGGAACAAAAGTTCTTTGGCAATGAGCGCGCCACCCGCGACCCACAGGGCAACGATGTGGACGGTCTGTATTGACTCGGGCGACTCCAGCTTGCGCGCAGCAGACCACAGCATGCCCACGCCGACTGCCAACAGCAAAGTGCCCAGAATCAGGGAGGCCGCGGTCTCGAATCGCTGGTGACCATAGGGGTGGTCTTCATCGGCGTCTTTTTGGGCGTGGTGGCTGGCGAATAGCACCACAAAATCAGCCACCAAGTCGGACAGCGAATGGATACCGTCGGCAATCAGGCCCTGCGACTTGGCAAAAATGCCCACGGCAATCTGGCTGATCGTCAATATCAGGTTGACGCCCACACTGACCCAGGTGCTGCGGGATGCAGCGGCAGCGCGTTCGGCTGGGGTGTGTGTGGCGTGGTCGGGGTCTTCGTCGATTTCGTTGAAATTCATGAATGTCGGTCGCTAGTCAGAAATCGATAAGTGTAGGCAGTGTTTGTGACGCGCGTTGGCTTAGGTCATATGCTGCGCGACGGGCGCATTTGCGGCGAAGAAATCGTCGGCGTGACCCCCGCCGAGCGTGACCGGCATCGACATGAAGGCAATCAGGATGACGGGGATCAGGGTTGCCAACACCACGCCAAGGTACTGGTGCAGAAAATTTTTCAGGGATGTATTCATGGAGAACCTCTTTGGTTGAGTGAATCGATGCCTGTATCTTCGCGCCTTCGTCTTAACGGCGCCTTAGGACATGGGCTCAGTACTTCTTACAATGCGGGCATGAAATTTCTAGACATGCTGAGCGCAGCTGAGCGCCAAAACGGTTCGATGTTGTGTGTGGGCCTGGACCCCGAGCCGGCCAAATTTCCGGGCGCCTTGAAAGGCGATGCCACCAAAATCTACGACTTTTGTGCGGCTATCGTGGATGCCACGGCCGATCTGGTGATCGCCTTCAAACCGCAGATTGCCTACTTTGCGGCGCACCGCGCCGAGGCGCAACTAGAGCAGTTGGTGGCCCACATGCGCCGCACTGCGCCCCATGTGCCGATCATTCTGGACGCCAAGCGCGGCGACATTGGCAGCACCGCCGAGCAATACGCGATTGAGGCTTTTGAGCGCTACGGGGCCGATGCCGTCACCCTGTCGCCCTTCATGGGCTTTGACTCGGTGCAGCCCTACCTGAAGTACCACGACAAAGGCGCGTTTTTACTGTGCCGCACTTCCAACCCCGGTGGCGACGATTTCCAGCCGCAGCGTTTGTCCAGCGTGGCAGGCGAGCCGCTGTTGTACGAGCACATAGCGCGTCTGGTGCAAGGCCCGTGGAACCTCAATGGCCAGCTCGGGCTGGTGGTGGGCGCCACGTACCCAGCCGAGATTGAGCGCGTGCGGGCGGTGGCGCCGACGGTGCCGCTGCTGATTCCCGGCGTGGGTGCGCAGGGGGGTGATGCGATGGCCACGGTCAAGGCCGGCTGGCGCGGGGTGGCCGGCGAGATTGGCACCACTGTGGCCCCAATCATCGTCAACTCGTCGCGTGCTGTGCTCTATGCCTCCAATGGCGCCGACTTCGTGCAAGCGGCCCGTCGCGTGGCGCTTAAAACCCGCGATGTACTTGAAGCTGCCAAGCAACAAGTTGGCGACTAAGGTTGGCTTTTTGCTATTTAAATAATAGCTGCTTATGCAGGTTACACGGGTGCTAGAGCCCGATTTGGCTTAAACCTGGAACACCGCCACGGTTTGTACCAGTTGCCCGGCCTGGCTGCGCAGGCTGTCAGCAGCGGCGGCCATTTCTTCGACCAGTGCGGCATTTTGCTGCGTCACCTGGTCCATTTGCGTCACGGCTTCGCCCACTTGCGAGACGCCCAGGCTTTGCTCGCTGCTGGCGGCGCTGATCTCGCCCATGATGTCGGTCACGCGTTTGATGGCGCTCACCACTTCGGTCATGGTGCTGCCGGCCTGGTCGACCAGTGAGGTGCCCTGTTCGACGCGCGCCACGCTGGCGCTGATCAGGGTTTTGATTTCTTTGGCAGCCTCAGCCGAACGGCCAGCCAGGGAGCGCACTTCGCTCGCCACCACCGCAAAACCACGGCCTTGGTCACCGGCGCGGGCCGCTTCTACCGCCGCGTTGAGCGCCAGGATGTTGGTCTGAAACGCTATGCCGTCGATGACGGTGATGATGTCGGCTATGCGGCGCGAGCTGTCGTTGATGCCCTTCATGGTTTCCACCACTTGGCTCACCACCGCGCCGCCTTGCACCGCAACCGTGCTGGCGCTCAGGGCCAGCTGGTTGGCTTGGCGGGCGTTGTCGGCGTTTTGCTTGACGGTGGCGCCCAGCTCTTCCATGGACGCGGCAGTTTGCTCCAGCGCGCTGGCTTGCTGCTCGGTGCGGGCTGACAAGTCGTTGTTGCCCTGCGCAATTTCGGCGCTGGCAGTGGCCAGGCTCTCTGACCCTTGCAGCACTTCGCCCACCACATCAGACAAACGCAGGCGCATGGCGTCCAGCGCTTGCATCAGTTGGCCTAATTCGTTGGTGCCGCGCACCGGCACCGCGATGCGCAAGTTGCCATCGGCCACGGCCCGTGCCACGGTGACGGCTTCACCCACAGGGCCGGTGATGCTGCGCACAAAAGCCACGGCCAGCATCATTGCCGCCAACAGGCCCGACAACAGCAGGGCGATCACGGTGAATTCGGCCCGGTGCATGTCGCTCACGCGGGCATCCAGCGCACCGGTCATGGTTTTCATGGCCAGCGCGTTGAACTCGTACAAACCGTCAATGGTGCGGGTGAATTCGTCAAAATACTCGGCGGGCGGTAGTTTGAGTTCGGCCGCGCCAATCAGACCCTGCTCCGCCAGCGCCATAGTTTTGTCCACCGCAGCCCGGCCGCTGTCGGCCTTGGTTTGCAATGTGGTCTGCATCTCGGGGTTGGCATCGCCGGCTTTTTTCAGGTTGCGAAACATGTCGCCTTGAACCTCCAGTGCCCGCTTCTTCAAGGCTTGCAGGGTGGCACGCCCCTCGGGTGGCAAGTTGCCCAGCGCCAGAAAACCGGTGCCTTGCGCACGCATGATGCCCAGGTTTTCAGCCAGCCAGGGCATGTTGACCAGTGACGCCTGAATCAGGTAATAGGTGGCTGCGTCAGGGTCCAAGCTCAAGCCGTATTCGTCGAGCAATTCTTCACTCAGCAGCAGTTCAGACGTAATCAACTGGGTGTGAAGCTTGGTGCTTTCTGCTGGCTTGATCTGGCGGTTGGCCACGCTTTGCTCCAGCGTCACCCAGTTTTTTCGCATGTCGGTCCAGTGCGTCTGAATTCGGTTTGACACCCCGGCTTGCCGGAACTCGGTGTCCATCGCGTCCATCGCCTTGACCAGCGCGTCACGCAGGGCCGGACGCCGTCCCGCCAGCGCCTCGTTGCCGCCCAGCATGCCTGCCGACATGCCCCGGTGGGTCTGCGTGAGTTGAATCACTTTGTTCAGAACCACCAGCGACCCACCGCCCCGTACCTCGCGCTGGGCCGCCTCAATATCGGTAAATGCACGCTTGAAATACAAGCCTGAAGGCAAGGCCACCATCAGCGTGGAAAGCAAGCCCAGTAATAGAAATTTTTGAGAGAGGTTCAATCGGTGCAGCAGGGACATGGGTGCAATATCTCATTGGTTTTCAGGGGGCGGTGCAGCAGGACTTGTGGCTGCTAAATGTGACTATAGCGAGTCAAGCGGCAACCCCCAACGACTGATTCTTGAAAACTTAAGTTGGGTTAATTTTTTTCAACCAACTTTTCTGCACTTGACTGTATGTCGTTCTCGTAGATCCCTTCCCAGAGGTCACCGCTTTTCCAGGTGAAGGTTCCATGGCCGTGTTTTTTGCCAGCTTTCCACTGGCCGGTGTATTTGTCGCCCTGGGTCCAATGGAAGGTGCCCAAGCCATCAGGCAGGCCGTTGAGGGAGTTGCCAACATAGGTTTCACCAGTGGCAAAGCGCATGCTGCCCGGTCCATTGGGCACGCCATCAACCACCGTGCCTTCAAATTGGTTGCCGGTGGCGAACTTGAGCTTGCCCTGGCCATTGGGGCGGCCGCTTTTCCAGTCACCCTCAAACTGTTGGCCACTGGTCCACTGGTACACGCCGGTGCCTTCAGGCTCGCCGGCCTTGAGTTGGCCGGCGTAGGTGTCGCCCGAGGCATAGCGCATGTGGCCCTGGCCTTGCGGTACGCCTTCAATCACGCTGCCTTCAAATTGATTGCCGTTGACAAACTTCACGCTGGCCTGGCCGGTGGGCTTGTCCTGGACCCAGTCGCCGTTGTAGCGTTGGCCGTTGGCCCAGATAAACACGCCTTTGCCATGGCGCAGGCCCTTGACCATCGGACCTTCATAGACATCGCCACTGGCCCACACCACTTTGCCGGTGCCAGAGTAGGTGGCGGCATCGGCATCACGCACAAACTGGCCGCTAAAACGCGTGGTGTCAGCGCTGAAATTAGAGGGAGCCACGTTGACGGGGTCGGTTTGGGGTGTTGGGGTTGGGGCAACTTTGGCGACGAGGGCAGTGGCCGCTGGCGGTGCTGCCAGGGGTGCTGTCACCGGCGCGGCGCTGGCGGTGACCGGCTCGGCGCGTTTGGCCACCGGTGTCGGCGGTGGCGGTGGGGCCGGGGCAACGCGTGCCACCCAAGGCGTGCCGCGTTCGCGCGCCAGGGCTTGGGCGTTGTTGCGGGCCGGGTCTTGGGCCGCTGCGCCCTTGCACTGGCCGGCAGCATCGCGCCACAAGGTTTCCGCCACCAGCGAGGCGTCGAGCTTTTCTTCTCGTGACAGGCCTCCCGCAGCAGCCCTGAATTTTTGGGTTTGTTCGCGGGCCTTGTCAAACAAGGGCGCGCAAAACTCGGCGTTTTGGCCGTCAATGTCGGACTGGTCTCGGCGTCGGTTGGCGATTTCCTGCTGGCTGCCGGTGCAGCGCTCCGAGGCGATGTCCCACATGTTTTCGGCTTTTCGGAACAGCATCGACGCATCGCTCCAGCGGCGCTCGCTCAAGGCCTGGCGGGCGATGTCTTGAAGGGCGGCGGCGTCTTTGTGTGCCGCTGCACACTGCGGCCCCGAGCCGAGTTGCTCCCTGATGCTGGCGCGCGCCTTCTGGCTGTCGGCCAGGTTGCGCTGGGCCCGTTCTTTGGCACGCCCGTCGCATTGCGCCAGCGCTTGCGACCAGCGCGACACCGCTTCTTCAAACAACCGGTCTTGCTCATTCAGTTCGATCTTTTGGGACTGGGCGGTGATGGCTTTCATGTCGGCCGCCATGGCTTTGTCAGTCAGCGGCCGGCAGCCTTCCAGAACGGGAATGGGCGCGGGTGTCGAAACTGGCACCAGCTCCGAGAGCGGGGGAAGATTAGCGGGCTCCTCGGTGGGTGGTGCGGGTTGGTCGCTGGCGGGTGCACTGGCAACCGGTGTTGCCGGGGCTTTGTCAGGGCTGGCGGCAGGCGGCGTTTGAGCCCAGGTCGTAAAAGGCAAGGCCAGCCAAAGGGCCAGGAAAATCGGGCGCGTCAGGGCAGAGGTCATGGGTGGCTTAGTTGGTGGAGGCGACTGGCATGCTCAACATGCCTTCAATCAGTCCGCGCGCGAAGGGCTGAGGGCTCAGAGTAGGGTCGCTGATCTCATCATAGGAGAACGCATTGGGGTTGGAGGCCAGCGGCATGTCGATGATTTCAAATTGCAGATTTTCGGGCTTGATGCCCTGCAAAATGGCCACGACGTCATCGCCACGGCCACGTTCTTCGGCGATTTTATTGAGGGCTTTCATGCGATCCGGGTCAAGCACCAGCGAGTTCGCCGTCAGGTCTTGCTCAATCAACTTTTGGTGCAGCGAAAAACTGGCCAGCGGGTTGGCATTGAGTTTTTCAAGCCGGGTGTAAGCCCAGGCATCGGCCCGGTCAAACACGGTGGCAGCCACCCAGGCCACACCCGACAGCGAGGCCCGGTTGACGGCCGCCCGTTGCATGGCGCCGACCACTTGCTGCTGCGTCATTTTCTGGACAGCGCCTGTGATTTCTTTGCGCATTCGATCGGCCGCGGCAGATTTGGCTTGCTCGATCAACTGGCTTTTCAGAATTTCAGAGGCCACAGAGGCTGCAGCAGATTTGGCTGCGGTGATCGCTGCATCGGCGGCGAGCGCGGCGCCCTGGATGCCTGAGGCTATAGAGAAAAGCGAGTACAGGTTGCTCACAATCGTCGAGCCGTAGTGGTAGGTTTTCATGCGCAGGCCGCCTTCTTCAGAGACGCCCTGGGTCCACAGGACGGCCCACAAGGCTTCGTCCTCGCTCAGGTTGGCTTGGGCGATTTCAATCGGATGCATGCTGCCCTTCCAGTGGTAGTCCTGGGCTTGCGGGCTATTGGGCGGCGCCAGACGCGTATAGCCACGGCAGACTGAAAAAGGGACCACGCGCAGTGTTTTCCCCGTTGATAGTTTGATGTCAAATGGTTTGCCTGAATCACGTCGCTCAGCCAGTTCCAGCGCCATCTTGACGGTGTTTTCCTTGCTGTAGCCCGCGATGTCCTGAATTTTGTCGCGCACCTGCAAGGGGCTGTCGGGGGCAGTAGCGACCACGGTCAGTCGCTCGTCCACGCCCAAGCCGCGCACCCAGGCTACACGGTCATCTTCAGCCATGTCATAACTTGTGGTGACCGAGAAAGGCAGCTCCCATTGGGTGTCGCAATCCGGGTCTTTCAAGGCGGCGGTGCGGGCAATGGCCGGGCGCAAGGCTTTTTCGCCGACGCCGTAGCTGCGGATGTGACCCAGCAGTTCTTCGTTGACCTTGCGGCCATCGTCAACGGTGTATTTTGGGCCGGCGCAGGCTGCCAGCAGGCTAAGAATGAGCAGCGTGAATAAGCAGCGCATGGGGGTGACTTTCCGAAACAGGGAGAAGTAATGGTCAGGCGGATATGTTACGTCCTGTTACCCCACTGGGCACCAGGGAACACGGTTGCGATATATCAATCTAATTGCAGTTGGTGTTTCTAAACTGGAAGGCATAAGTCCGTGCGTGAGGGTGCAGGGCGTCTGCCTTGGGGCCTGAGGCTCACTGCCAAAAACAGGAGATTCTTCATGGAAAAAATATGGTTGAAAAATTATCCAAAAGGGATTGAGTCCGAGGTGGATATTCATGCGTTCGCATCACTCAAGGAGGTGTTACGCAGCAGTTGCGAGCGCTTTGCCGACCTGCCGGCGTTCAGCAACATGGGGGCGTCCATGAGTTACGCCGAACTGGACCAGCACAGCCGTGATTTCGCCGCCTACCTGCAAAGTGGGTTGGGTCTGATCAAGGGCGACCGGGTGGCGTTGATGATGCCCAACCTGCTGCAGTACCCGGTGGCCTTATTTGGCGTTTTGCGGGCCGGTCTGGTGGTGGTGAATGTGAACCCGCAGTACACCATGCCCGAACTGCAGCACCAACTCAAGGACTCCGGGGCGGTCGCCATTGTGGTGCTGGAAAACTTTGCCCACACACTGCAAGAGGTGCTGGACAACAACCCGGCGCTCAAGCTCACGGTGATTACCACCGAGGTCGGCGACATGTTCCCGGTGGTCAAGGAACTGGTGACCAATGTGGTGGTCAAGTACGTCAAGAAGATGGTGCCGACCTGGAAGATTGAAAACGCCACCGAATTCAACGCCGCCCTGCGCAGCGGGCGTTCGCTGGCCTTGCACCCAGTGCCACTTAGCCACGCAGACACGGCGTTTTTGCAGTACACCGGGGGCACCACTGGCGTGGCCAAAGGCGCGGTGCTGACGCACGGCAACATGGTGGCCAACCTGCAGCAGTTGGGCGCCTGGATTGCGCACAATTTGCAGGAAGGTAAGGAGATATTTGTCTGCCCGCTGCCGCTCTACCATGTGTTTGCCCTGACCGCCAGCTTGGTGTTTTTCAAGATCGGGGCGCACGCCATCCTGATCACCAACCCCCGGGATATGCCCACCTTTGTGCATGACCTAAAAAAGTACCCATTCACAGCCATGATCGGGGTCAACACCTTGTTCCGCGCGCTGCTGGATGTGCCTGAGTTTGCCGGGGTCGATTTTCAGCATCTGAAGGTCGTTGTGGCCGGCGGCATGGCGGTGCAACGGGTCGTGGCTCAGCGCTGGAAAAAGACCACAGGCACGCCCATCATCGAGGCCTATGGCCTTACCGAAACCTCGCCCGGGGTGATGGCCAACCCCTTGAATATTGTTGACTGGACCGGTGCCATTGGCTTGCCGCTGCCCTCGACGGATGCCACCGTGCTGGATGAAAATGACGCGGAGCCACCCTTGGGGGAAGTCGGCGAAATCTGTGTGCGTGGTCCGCAAATCATGCCTGGCTACTGGAACCGGCCGGACGAAACTGCCAAGGTGTTTACCCCCGAGGGTTGGTTGCGCACCGGCGACATGGGATTTGTCGATGAACGTGGTTATTTCAAGATCACCGACCGTAAGAAAGACATGATCATCGTGTCGGGCTTCAAGGTGTTTCCGAACCAGATTGAGGACGTGGTGGCCTTGCACCCGGGGGTGGCTGAGGTGGCGGCCATTGGTGCCCCGGATGAGCGGTCTGGCGAAGTGGTGAAGATCGTGGTTGTCAAGAGTGACCCGGCTCTGACGGAGCTAGACCTGCTAACCCATTGCCGGCAGCAACTGACCGATTACAAGGTGCCCAAGATAGTTGAGTTTCGTGTCGACCCCCTGCCCAAGACCAACCTTGGGAAAATTCTGCGTCGTCAGTTGAGGGTGTAAGGCTTTTTGACCTGCAGCCCCCGTTGTATCTACGCAGGTAGCTATAAAAAAAGTAGCGGTTAAGGGCGCTACGGTTCGGGGTGAAGTGGGTATTTCTGTGGTGCCAGAGCCTCGCAAGCGGTAGATAATGCGTGGGCATTGATGTTGCACGCCCTACCACCATGAAACACCATTCCAAAACGTCCCCGTTTTCACGCAGCCTGCGCTTGGCTGTGGCCATGGCCTGTGCACTGATGGCCTTGTTTTATGTCTACGTGGTCGCTGAAAAACAAATTGACCGCGCCAACGAGCAACGCTACCAGTCCCGCATGCTGGCCAATGAGTTGCGCCAATCCTCCGATGATTTAACGCGCATGGTTCGCACCTATGTGGTCACGGGCAACCCGGTCTACAAGCAGCATTACCTCGATATTCTGGCCATTCGCGATGGCAAAAAACCGCGTCCGCTTAACTACGAAGACATTTACTGGGATCTGATGGCCGCTGGCGATCAGCCTGCACAAGCTGTGGGCGATGCCCCGATGGCCTTGCTGACCCTGATGAAGCAGGCCGGTTTTACCGCCGACGAATTGGCTAAGCTGGCGCAGTCCAAGGCTAAATCCGACATGCTCACCGGCATTGAGTTCAACGCCATGGCGCTGGTGGAGTCCACCGATCCCGATCTGGACGCGCGCCGCATTTTGGCCAGCCAGATGCTGCACGACGGTGCTTACCACCAAGCCAAGGTGGGCATCATGCAACCCATCAATGAGTTTTACGAGATGTCCGACCAACGCACTCAGTTGGCGGTGCAGGATGACGAGCGCACCGCCACTTGGTTACGGGTGGCGTTTGTGCTGTTGGGTCTGGGGTTGCTGGCGTCACTTTGGCGTGCCTACCGGGCGCTGCACACCACGCTGGGCGGGTCATTGGATGCGGTGCACGCGCAGATTGCACGGCTTGGCGATGGCGACTTTTCCGGGGTAATTGAGGTGGCCCCGGCGCAGAAAAACAGCGTGTTGGGCTGGTTGACTGAAACCCAGCAGCAACTCCGTGATCTGGCCCAGGCCCAACTCGTTTCAGAAGCCAGGCTCAGGCGCCTGAGCCGACTCTATGCCGCCTTGAGTGCCTGCAACCAGGCCATTGTGCGGTGCGTCACCGAGGCCGAGATGTTTGAGCAGGTGTGCCGTGCTGCGGTCGAACATGGCGGCCTGAAGATGGCCTGGATTGGCCGGGTGGACGCGCAAGCCGGGTTGATTGAACCGTTGGTGTCTTTTGGTGAGGGCGTGGCGTACTTGGACGGTATTCAAATCAGGCTCAATCCGGACAGTCCTTTGGGCCAAGGCCCCACGGGCGTTATGGTGCGTCAGGATCAGCCTTTTTGGTGCCAGGATTTTCAGCATGACCCCTTGACCGTGCCATGGCACTTGCAGAGCGTCCAATTCGGCTGGGCCGGGTCGGCGGCGCTTCCCCTGCACCGCAATGGCAGCATTGCCTTCACGCTGAATGTGTACGCCGGCGAGGTCAACGCCTTCGATGAGCCGACCAAGAACCTGCTGTTGGAGATGGCGTCGGATATTGATTACGCGCTCAAGAATTTTGATTTTGAAGCGGCCCGTGCCGAGGACTTGGCCCAGCGTGAATGCGCCCAGCAAATGGATGTCTTGCGCAGCTTCATGCTGGAGCGCTTGAGCAGCACCTTGCCGCAGTCGCAGGTGCTGCAGGAGTTTGTGCTCAAGATAGAGGCCGCCCTGCCGGGCGCACTGTGCTCGGTGCTGTTGCTCGACCCCGATGGCCAGCATCTGGGGCAGGGTGTTGCGCCGCATTTACCAGACTTCTATAACGCCGCCATCGATGGCGTACAGATTGGCATGAACGTGGGGAGCTGTGGCACAGCGGCATTTTTGGGTGAGCGGGTGATCGTGGGCGACATCGCTACCCATCCTTACTGGGCCGACTTCAAGGGCTTGGCACAGCAGGCCGGTCTCGCCTCCTGCTGGTCAGAGCCTATTTTGTCGGGTACTCGCCAAGTCATGGGCACCTTTGCCATTTACCACAGCACGGCCGTCATGCCGACAGCGCATGAGCTTGAAGTCATAGAAATGGCGGCGCGCCTGACCGCCATCGCGCTGGAGCGCAAGCACGCCGAGTCACAACTGCAACTCGCTGCCAAAGTGTTTGAGCAGGGCAGCGAATCCATCATGATTGCCGACAGTCAGCGCCGCATCGTGCGCGTCAATCAGGCATTCACCCGGATCACCGGCTACAGCGAGGCTGAGGCACTGGGTCGCAACCCCGATATGTTGTCTTCGGCGCGGACGGCACCTGAGTTTTTCAAGGCGATGTGGGAGGCGGTCCATGCCCATGGGCAGTGGCAGGGCGAAGTCTGGAGCCGCCATAAAGATGGCTCGGTTTACCCGGAGCTTCTCTACCTGACCTTGCTGCGCGACGCCAGCGGGGCAGTGACCCACTATGTCGGTATCGCCACCGATCTGAGCAAGCTCAAGAAGGATGAAGAACACATTCGTTTGCTGGCTGATTTCGACCCGCTGACCCGGCTGCCTAATCGGCGTTTGCTGCATGGGCGGGTGGCGTCGGCGCTGAGCCAGGCGCAACGCCATGGCGAACCGCTGGCGCTGTTGTTCCTGGACCTGGACCGTTTTAAAAACGTCAACGACTCGCTTGGGCATCACCTGGGCGATAAATTGCTGGTTCAGGTGGCGCAACGCCTGCAGTCGGTGTTGCGCGACCAGGACACGGTGTGTCGACTGGGGGGTGACGAGTTTGTCCTGCTGTGCACCCACACCGATGCGGCGCGCGCCGCGAAGGTGGCCAGTCAGTTGTTGGAGACCACGGCCAGGAGCTTCCTGATAGACCAACAGGAGCTGGCCATCACCTTCTCTGTTGGCATTGCCTTGTCGCCGGCAGACGGTGACACTTTCGAGGCGCTGTCGATGAGTGCCGAAACGGCCATGTACAGCGCCAAGCAGGCCGGGCGCAATGCCTACCGGTTTTTCACACCTGAGATGCAGGTGCAAACCAGCCGTGCCCTGCAACTGGAAAATGGTTTGCGCCGGGCGCTGGAACTGCAGCAAATGCACCTGGTGTACCAGCCGCAAGTGGCGCTGCAAGACGAGCATATTGTGGGTATGGAGGTCTTGCTGCGATGGGAACACCCGGTGCTGGGCCATGTGTCGCCGGCCGAGTTCATCCCGATTGCCGAAGAAAGCGGCCTGATCTTGCCGATCGGCGAATGGGTGCTGCGCACGGCCACGCAGCAAATGCGTCGCTGGCTAGATGCTGGGCTGGCGGTACATCAAATGGCAGTTAATTTGTCAGCCGTCCAATTCCGCCATGCGAATCTGCCAGAACTGGTGACTCAGGTGCTGGCCGAGGCCGATCTGCCCGCGCAGTATCTGGAGCTGGAGCTGACCGAGGGCGTGGCGATGAACGACCCGCTGGGCGCCATCGCCGTCATGAACAATCTGCATGAAAGAGGCGTGCGCCTGTCGATTGACGACTTCGGCACCGGCTATTCATCCCTGAGCTACCTCAAGCGCTTCCAGGTTTACAAGCTGAAAATTGACCAATCGTTTGTGCGCGACATCACCGACGATCCGGATGACAAGGCGATCGTGGTCGCCGTCATTGCGCTGGCGCGCAGCCTGGGGTTCCAGACCATCGCCGAAGGCGTTGAGACGCAAGGGCAACTGGACTTCCTGCGGGCACAGGGTTGTGATGAAGTGCAGGGCTATTTCTACAGTCGGCCCTTACCGGCCGATGGTTTTGAGGCGTTTGTGCGGCGCCACGCCCAGCAGCTCCTTGCCTAGAAAAAGTCGGTTTCGGGTGTGGCGTCGACCACTTCGGTCAACTCGCCCGCTTGAACCAGTACCGAGTAGCTGCAGACCTGATTGCGGCCATGGGCTTTGGCGTAGTACACCGCTTTGTCGGCTCGGTCAAAGGCACTGCCGGGCGTGTCGTTGTTGCGCAGCGCAGAAAAACCCACGCTGACCCTGATCGTGCCCACCTGGGGGAATTCGTGCTCTTGCACCTTGTTGCGAAACCGCTCCAGCGCGCTGGCGGCATCGGTGTGGTCGGCACAGCGCATCAGCACCACAAACTCTTCACCACCAAAGCGGTAGATCTGGTCATGAAAGCGGAAATTGGTGCGCATCAGCCCGGCGATCAGCAGCAGCACTTCGTCGCCAATCAGGTGGCCGAAGTTGTCGTTGACCCGTTTGAAGTGGTCAATGTCGATCACCGCCAACCAGTAGCTGGCCCCCAGCTGGTGGCTGCGCCGGTCCGGGCCGTCGTCTTCAGCAATGCTGTCCTGCTCCAGCGCAGCACGCAGAAAAGCGCCATCGAAGCTTTTGCGGTTGAGCAGTTCGGTCAGCGAGTCTTTCTCGCCATAGTCGAGTAGGCCCTGCAAATTCAGGTAGAGCCGCAAGGCCGTTGCAATCAGGGTTTCGGTCGCCGGTGACAAGGGTTGCTCCGACTCGACTTCCAGCAGGCTGCAGATCGACAGGTGCAGGTCAATCGGGAAAATAGTGAGGAAGGGCGCCTCCGTGCTGCGCATGACCTGGCCGGTCGTAACTGCCGCGTGGCGCAGCGGAAATTCGGCCAGTTTGGGCAAGCTGGTCCAGTCAGACCAGACCAGATCGCGCTCGGGGGCAGATTGCCCGGCGTTCAAGCGAGCGCGTGACAGCCAGCGTTGGTCTTCCAGATGCCCGACCGCCCGCACCAGTTGGGTCGATTTCAGGTGCCAGTGGCTGGATTGACCGATGAGCTTAATCAGCGCGAAGTCCAGTTCATCACGGTCTCGCAAGCCGCTCAAGTCCACCAGCCGGTCCAGAAATTTTTTCATCCGCGGAGTCTACCCGTCGCCCCTCCGTTTGTGTGAGGAAAATGCTTGTTTTGAACTACAAAAGACGCTTCAAATAGCGCCCGGTGTGGCTGGCCGGGTTGGCGGCAATGTCTTCCGGTGTGCCCACGCCCACCACTTGGCCACCGCCAGCACCGCCTTCGGGTCCCATGTCAATCAGCCAGTCGGCAGTTTTGATGACGTCCAGGTTGTGCTCAATCACGACGATGGTGTTGCCAGCATCGCGCAACTGGTGCAGCACTTTGAGCAACAAATCAATGTCGGCAAAGTGCAGGCCGGTGGTCGGTTCGTCCAGGATGTAAAGCGTGCGCCCGGTGTCGCGCTTGGAGAGTTCCAGCGCCAGTTTCACGCGCTGCGCTTCACCGCCCGACAGGGTGGTGGCGGCTTGGCCGAGGCGGATGTAGGAAAGCCCCACATCCAGCAGCGTGTGCAGTTTGCGCGCAATCGTCGGCACTGCTTTCAGGAACTCGTAGGCCGCTTCGACCGTGAGTTCCAGGATTTGTGCGATGTTCTTGCCCTTGTAGAGCACTTCGAGCGTTTCGCGGTTGTAGCGCTTGCCCGCACACACGTCGCACGGCACATACACATCCGGCAAAAAGTGCATCTCGACTTTCACCATGCCGTCGCCCTGGCAGGCCTCGCAGCGGCCACCGGCCACGTTAAAACTGAAGCGCCCCGGGCCGTAGCCGCGTTCACGCGCCATCGGGATTTCGGCCATCAGTTCCCGAATCGGCGTGAACAGGCCGGTGTAGGTGGCGGGGTTGGAGCGGGGTGTGCGGCCAATCGGCGACTGGTCAACGTTGATGACCTTGTCGAAATGCTCAATGCCTTCGATCGACTCGTGCGCGGCCGGTTCTTCGTGGGCGCGGTACAAGGTACGGGCGACAGCGGTGTAGAGCGTGTCGTTGACCAGCGTCGATTTGCCGGAGCCCGAGACGCCCGTCACGCAGGTGAGCAAGCCGACCGGGAATTCAACACTGACACCGCGCAGGTTGTGCCCGGTGGCACCCATTACGCGCAGACATTGCATGTCGCCTTGCGTGGCGAGGTGATTGGCCTCGCGTGCAGCGCGGCGCTCGGCGGCCGGGCTGGGCGCGTGGTGCGCCGACTTATAGCGGTCGGCTGCGTGTTTGTCATGCACCGTGGGCAACCAGGGCGTGCGGTGCTTGGGTACGGCAATCTTGAGCGTTCCGGCCAAATACTGGCCGGTCAGGGAAGCCGGGTTGGCTTTGACCTCATCAAACGTGCCCTGCGCCATCACCCGTCCACCATGCACGCCAGCGCCCGGCCCCATATCAATCACGTGGTCGGCCGCGCGCATCATGTCTTCGTCGTGTTCCACCACCAGCACGCTGTTGCCAATGTTGCGCAGGTGTTTCAGAGTGTCGATCAGGCGGTCGTTGTCGCGCTGGTGCAGGCCGATGCTGGGTTCGTCCAGCACGTACATGACACCGGTCAGGCCGGAGCCAATTTGGCTGGCCAGCCGAATGCGCTGTGACTCGCCGCCGCTGAGGGTCTCGGCGCTGCGGTCCAGGCTCAGGTAGTTCAGGCCCACGTCGTTGAGAAACTTCAGGCGCAGGCCGATTTCACGCACCACCTTATCGGCAATTTCACCTTTGGCACCACTCATCTTCAAGGTATTGAAATAGGCGAACGCATCGCGCAGGGTGGCGTGGCTGATCTCAAAAATAGCCCGCGCTTGCGCGCCCTCGCCAATCTTGACGTGGCGTGCTTCACGTCGCAGCCGGGAGCCGCCACATTCGGTGCAGGGCTGGGTGCTGCGGTAGCGAGCCAGGTCTTCGCGCACCAAAGACGAGTCGGTCTCTTTGTAGCGCCGCTGCATATTGGGGATGATGCCCTCAAAAGGGTGCTTTTTGCTGACCTTCTTGCCTTGCGATACCCCTGAATCCATCATGTAACTGAACTTGATGTCTTCCTCGCCCGAGCCGTGCAGGATGGCTTGCTGAATCTCGACCGGCAGCGACTCAAAGGCGTGGTCGATGTCAAACTTGTAGTGTTTGGCCAGGCTCTCCAGCATGGCAAAGTAGTAGCCGTTGCGGCGGTCCCAACCCTTGATGGCGCCGCTGGCCAGGCTGAGCGAGGGAAACGCCACTACCCGAGCCGGGTCAAAGAACTCCTGCATGCCCAAGCCATCGCACGACGGGCAAGCCCCCACCGGAGAGTTGAACGAGAACAGGCGCGGCTCCAGTTCGCTGATCGAGTAGTTGCAGGTCGGGCAGGAAAACTTGGCGTTGAATAAGTGCTCTTTAGGCGTCAAGCCCCCGTCATTCGTGCGTGGCGTGCTATCAATTTCTAGAGCGATGGCGCGACCGCTGGCGACCCGCAGCGCGGCCTCAAAACTCTCGGCCAGGCGCTGGCGCAACTGGTCGCGCGCCAGCGGCTCACTGTCGGAGCGCACCTTGACGCGGTCAATCACCACATCAATGTCGTGCTTTTCGGTTTTCTTGAGGGCGGGCAGGTTCTCCACCTCATACGCCTGGCCGTTGATGCGAAAGCGCACGTAGCCCTGTGCCTGCATGTCGGCAAACACGTCCAGAAACTCGCCCTTTTTCTCACGCGCAATGGGCGCCAAAATCATCAGTCGGGTATCCAAGGGCAGGGCCAGCACGGCATCCACCATCTGGCTCACGGTCTGGGACTGCAGTGGCAAGTCGTGTTCGGGGCAAAACGGCGTACCAGCACGGGCAAACAGCAGGCGCAGGTAATCATGAATCTCGGTCACGGTGCCTACCGTGGAGCGCGGGTTGTGCGAGGTCGCCTTTTGCTCAATCGAAATCGCCGGCGAGAGGCCCTCGATCACATCCACATCGGGCTTGTCCATCAGTTGCAAAAACTGGCGGGCGTAGGTTGAGAGGCTTTCAACATAACGGCGCTGGCCCTCGGCGTACAGCGTGTCAAACGCCAGACTCGACTTGCCCGACCCGCTCAAGCCGGTGATGACGACCAGTTGGTTGCGCGGAATATCAAGGTCAATATTCTTGAGGTTGTGCGTGCGCGCCCCGCGAATGCTGATGGTCTGCAGTTGCAAGGCGTGGGCGAGGTACTTGCCCTCAGGCTGGGGTTCGGGAAAAGTACCGTCGGTGGGGGTGTTCAAGGTGAAATGTGCTCGGCGAAACCTAGCATGATAGTGAAAGTTGGGCACCTTGGCACGCAGCTGGGCTGAGTTCTTGCTTAGATCGGAGACAATTCACGAATTGTGCTGCCGTGGCTTTTCACGGCGAGAGCGTTGGAGAACCCTGTTTTGTCTAAAGTTGATGCCCCGTTAGCCGGAAAAGGCGCTGTTGCCAGCAACAAGATGACGCCTGTTGAGCGCCGCGCCAGTTTCTCTCTGGCCACCATTTTTTCCCTGCGCATGCTGGGTTTGTTCCTGATCCTGCCAGTGTTTGCCCTCGAAGCGGGTAAATACCCTGGCGGCGACGATCCGGCCCTGATTGGTCTGGCCATGGGGATTTATGGCTTGACGCAGGCGCTGTTGCAATTTCCGTTTGGTCTGGCCTCTGATCGATTGGGCCGCAAGCGCGTCATTATTTTCGGTTTGTTGGTGTTTGCGGTGGGCAGCGGGGTGGCGGCACTGGCACCGAGCCTGGTCTGGTTAACGATTGGTCGTGCGGTGCAGGGTGCGGGCGCAGTTTCCGCTGCCGTGACGGCCTTGCTGGCAGACCAGACGCGCGACGAGGTGCGCACCAAATCCATGGCGCTGGTCGGGGCCAGCATCGGCCTGATGTTTGCACTCTCCCTGGTGGTGGCCCCTTTGCTGGTGGAATACATCGGACTGGTCGGCTTGTTCACCATGACTGCCACGTTGGCCCTGGTTGGCGTGGCCGTGGTGATCTGGTGGGTGCCGGCCGAGCCGTTGCAGCATAAAAACCAGCCGCGTGGCAGCCTGATCGAAGTGTTGCAATTGCCAGCTTTGTTGCGTTTGAACTTTGGCGTGTTTGTCTTGCACGCTGTTCAGTTGGCGATGTGGATGGCGGTGCCCAAGATGCTGGAGCAGGCCGGTTTGTCGCATGAGCACCACTGGTGGGTCTACCTGCCGGCCGTGATGGGGTCATTTTTGGTGATGGGGGGCATGTTCCCAATGGAAAAACGCGGCTACTTGCGGGCCGTGTTCTTGATGGCCGTGGGGCTGATCACCGTGGTTCAGTTGGGATTTTGGGCGGTGGCCACCAGCTCGCCTAGCTTGGGGGCGTTGTCGGTCTTGCTGTTTTTGTTCTTTTGCGGCTTCAATGTGCTGGAAGCCAGCCAACCCAGTATGGCGTCGCGCGTCGCACCGGCACACGCCCGGGGTGCCGCCATGGGCGTTTACAACACCTTGCAGTCGCTGGGGTTTTTTGCCGGCGGCGTCATGGGCGGCTGGCTGATGAAACACCAGGGAGCGCAAGGTTTGTTCGCCGTCTGCGCGGGTGTCATGCTGTTGTGGCTGCTGGTGGCCTGGCCCATGACGGCGCCGGCCGCTAAAGTAGCCGGTCTGGCACCAAAGGCGGGATAATCAAGCCCGATACATTGCGGGACAGGCCGCAGCCAGGCGTAAGCGGGCCAGCTCTGTCCTCAACACTTAAAGAAGGAAAATCATGGCATCAGTCAATAAAGTCATTTTGGTCGGCAACCTGGGGCGCGACCCCGAGGTGCGCTCCTTTCCCAATGGCGACCGCGTGGCCAACATCACCATCGCCACCACCGACAAATGGAAAGACAAGCAAACCAATGAAATGAAGGAAGCCACCGAGTGGCACCGCATTGTGTTCAATGGCCGGTTGGCCGAAATTGTGGAACAGTACCTGCGCAAGGGCTCGCAGGTGTACGTGGAAGGTAGCCTGCGCACGCGCAAATGGACCGATAAAGACGGTCAGGAAAAGTACACCACCGAAATCCGCGCCGATCAGATGCAGATGCTGGGTAGCCGCCAAGGCATGGGCGAACCCTCTGGCCAGGATGAGGGTTATGGCGGTGGTGGTAGCAGTTACGGTGGCGGTGGTAACAGCGGCGGGAGCGGTGGTTATTCCCGTCCGGCACCGGCCTCGCGTCCGCAGGCACCCGCCCCGGCCCAGCGCCAGGCGCCCGCAGCGTCCAAACCTGCCAGTGGGTTTGACGATATGGACGATGACATCCCGTTCTAAATGGTACGTTTTCAATAAAAGTTGAAATAGTTACCCCTATTTAAGCCCTCGCTGCTTCATGGCTGCGAGGGCTTTTTTCATGGATTCTTGTACTGTGGGGGGTATGCAGATATACTCCAACCAGTATTTTTAAGGTGTCTTATGAATTTCCGTGCTTTCCCCGATATGGTTCGTTCTATTCGCTACTCCTTGCCGCTGATGGGGGCGCTGGCCCTGCCTTGCGTTCATGCACAGGTGGCGATTCAGGTGCCAGTGACACCCGCTCAACTCAAGTCGGTGGGCACCGGGTTTGAATTGGATGGGGTGATACAGCCAGTCAAGCAAAGCACGGTTTCGGCGCAGGCCAGTGGCCGTATCGCCACGCTGGTCGTCAAGGCCGGGGACAAGGTCCGCGCCGGGCAAGTGCTGGCCACCATTGACGACCGCGAAACGCAAACCGGCGTGCAACGCAGCCAGGCGCAGGTGGCGCAGGCGCAAGCCGACTTGCGCAATGCCCAAGCCAATTTCGAGCGCACGCGCGATTTGCAATCCAAAGGCTTTGTCAGCAAAGCGGCACTTGATACCGCCGACGCCCAACTCAAGGGTGCCATGGCCGGGCGCGACTCGGCCGGCGCCGGTGCGCAACAGTCAGCGTTGGCGCAGGGTTTTACCCGTGTCACCGCGCCGTTTGACGGCTGGGTGCTGCAAACGCAGGTAGAAGCCGGTGATCTGGCCGTGCCTGGCAAGCCACTGCTCACGCTGTACGCGCCCTTGCCGATTCGGGCCGTGGTGCAAGTGCCGGTGTCCCGCGCTGGCGTGGCGCGCGCGGCCGGTGCGGTTGAGGTGTTGATGCAAAACAACGATGGCAGCGCGCGCTGGATCAAGCCGGTAACGGTCAGCAGCGTGCCCACAGCCGATCCGGTGTCGCAAACCACCGAGTGGCGGCTGGAGTTGCCCACCGAGGCAGCCAAGACTTTGTTGCCGGGGCAGCAGGTGCGGGTGCGCTTCACGGGGGGCCAAGCTTCGCAAATGATCGTGCCGACCTCGGCCGTGTTGCGTCGGGGTGAATTGACGGCGGTCTATGTAGTGTCTGGAAAAGGCTTTGCCCTCAAGGCCATTCGCCTCGGGGCTGACCATGGACTCGAAGGTGTCGAAGTTGTTGCCGGCCTGATGGCGGGCGACCGCGTGGCGCTCGACCCGGTGAAAGCCGGTTTGGCCGGTGCCCAACCCGCTGTGGCCAAGTGAGATGGCGATGAACGACAACCCCAAACTGGGCATCTCCGGCCGCATTGCCGCTGCCTTTCAAACCAACGCGCTGACGCCCTTGTTGGCGCTGGTGGCCTTGCTGCTGGGTCTGTTCGCGGTCCTGGTGACCCCACGCGAAGAAGAGCCGCAGATCAATGTGACGATGGCCAACGTGCTGTTCCCGTTCCCGGGGGCCAGCAGTGTCGACGTGCAAAACATGGTGGCCCGACCGGCCGAGCAGGTGCTGAGCCAGATTGCTGGCATTGAGCATACCTATTCTGTGGCACGTCCCGGATTGGCGGTACTCACGGTGCAGTTCAAGGTGGGTGTGCCGCGCACCGAGGCCTTGGTACGTTTGTACGATGTGCTCAACGCCAACCAGAACTGGTTGCCGCGCGAATTGGGCACGCTCACGCCCATTGTGAAACCCAAAGGCATCGATGATGTGCCGGTGCTTGGCGTCACGCTGTGGAGCCGCGAAGCCTTGCCTGCGTTCGAGTTGGAACGGGTCGCCCATGCGGTCGAGAATGAACTCAAGAGCGTACCGGGTACGCGTGAAGTGCAAACCATCGGTGGACCCGGCCGAGCCGTGAATGTCTGGCTGGATCCGGTCGGTCTGCGCGAGCGCGGTATTGACCTGATGGGGCTCAAACAGACGCTGGCAGCGGCCAACTTTGGCATGCCTTCGGGTGCGGTGCTGGATGCCAGCAGCCAACCGGCGCAGATGCTCAGCATCGAGACCGGTGAATTCCTGCGCAACGCCAAAGATGTGGGCGACCTCGTGGTGGGCGTCTCCAAAGGGCTGCCGGTGTATTTGCGCGAAGTGGCCCGCATTGAAGACGGCGCTCAACTGCCACAAAACTATGTCTGGTTTACGCCCGGCGGGGCCTCGGCTGGCGTTGCCGTGGCGAGCGAAAAAGCAGCTTCTGCGCCCGCCGTGCCGACTTTGCAGGCGGGTAGCGTCTACCCAGCCGTGACGATCACGGTTACCAAAAAACCGGGTGAAAACGCGGTCGATGTCGCACAGGCGGTGCGCCAACGCATCAAGGACCTGAGCAACACGGTGATTCCGGGCAACATTGAAACCACCATCACGCGCGACTACGGCGAGACCGCCGCCGAGAAGGCCAACAAGCTTATCCAGAAACTGGCGTTTGCCACCGGCTCGGTGATCTTGCTGGTCGGCTTTGCTTTGGGTCGGCGCGAAGCGGTGATTGTGGGCGCCGCCGTGATTTTGACGTTGACGGCCACACTGTTTGCCTCTTGGGCCTGGGGCTTCACGCTGAACCGGGTGTCGCTGTTTGCGCTGATTTTCTCGATTGGCATTTTGGTGGACGATGCGATCGTGGTGGTCGAAAACATCCACCGACACCAGCAACTGACGCCCGAGGCGACGTTGAAAGACATCATTCCGCGCGCAGTGGACGAGGTTGGTGGCCCCACTATTTTGGCCACGCTGACTGTCATTGCCGCCTTGTTGCCGATGGCATTTGTGTCCGGTTTGATGGGCCCGTACATGAGTCCGATTCCGATCAACTCCAGCTTGGGCATGGCGATTTCGCTGGCTATTGCATTCACCGTCACCCCTTGGCTGGCGCTGAAATTGATGAAACAACAAGGACACGCGCCGGCTGATCACGGCAGTCCGACAGGCCTGGGCCCCAAGCTGCAAAACCTGTTTGCCCGCGTGTTGACGCCATTCCTGGACAGCGCCCGCAAGCGCTGGCTGTTGTTGGGCGGTATTTTGGTCGCGCTGATGCTCTCGATCGGGCTGACCTTGGTGCAGTGGGTGGTCATGAAGATGCTGCCGTTTGACAACAAGAGCGAGTTTCAGGTGGTGGTCGAAATGCCTGCTGGCACGCCGCTGGAGAACACCGCTGCCACGCTGCACGAGTTGGGCGCTTATCTGGCACAACAGCCTGAAGTGCTGAACCTGCAAGCCTACGCCGGCACCGCCTCGCCCATCACCTTCAATGGTTTGGTGCGCCAATACTATTTGCGCGCCGATGCCGATCAGGGCGATCTGCAGGTGAACCTGGTCGACAAGCACCAGCGCAGTGAAAAAAGCCACGTCATCGCGCAGCGCCTGCGCCCCGAGTTGGAAAAAATCGGCATCAAGCACCACGCCCGCATCAAGGTGGTCGAAGTGCCACCCGGCCCACCTGTGATGTCGCCTTTGATGGCCGAGGTCTATGGCCCGGACGAAGCCGGCCGGCAGGCCGTGGCCAGCCGCGTGGCGAAAGCGTTTGGCGACACGCCCGACATCGTCGGCATCGACACCTCGCTCAAGGAAAACGCGGCGCGGGTCTTCTTGCGCGTGCGCCGTCAGCGCGCGGAGTCCTTGGGCATTCCGGTGGCCGTGGTGGCGCAAAGCGCGGCCATGGCCTTGTCGGGCTCGGACGCGGCTTTCCTGCACGATGGCCAGTCCAAATACCCGGTGCCGGTGCGCTTGCAGTTGCCGCAGGCGTCCCAGGTCGGGCTCGACACCTTGCTGGCGATCCCGTTGCGTGCTGCCAACGGCCAGATGGTGCCGTTGTCCGAGCTGGTGCAGATCGAGCGCGGCGTGATTGACAAACCTTTGTTCACCAAAGACTTGCATGGTGTGAGTTATGTGTTTGGCGACATGGCGGGCAAGCTTGATTCGCCTTTGTATGGCCTGTTTGCCATTCGCAGCCAGCTCAAGGAAGCCGCCTTGCCGGGGGCTGGTGAGTTGGGCGAATACTGGATCAAGCAGCCCGCCGACACCTACCGTCAGTACGCCATCAAGTGGGATGGCGAACTGCAGATCACCTACGACACCTTCCGCGACATGGGCGCCGCCTATGGGGTGGGCCTGATCCTGATTTACCTGCTGGTGGTGGCGCAGTTCCGCAGTTACCTGACACCGCTGGTCATCATGGCGCCGATTCCGCTGACCCTCATTGGCGTCATGCCCGGCCATGCGCTGATGAACGCCCAGTTCACCGCCACCTCCATGATCGGCATGATTGCGCTGGCCGGCATCATCGTGCGCAATTCCATTTTGCTGGTCGACTTTATAGAGCTGCAAGTGGCGCAGGGTCTGGCGTTCAAGGATGCCGTGGTGCAGTCGGCAGCGGTGCGGGCGCAGCCGATTGCCCTGACCGGCTTGGCGGCCATGATCGGCGCCTTCTTTATTCTGGATGACCCGATTTTCAACGGTCTGGCCGTGTCGCTGATCTTTGGGATTTTGGTTTCCACCCTGCTCACGCTGGTGGTGATCCCGGTGCTGTATTACGCCTTGTACCGCAAGCGCATGGACGCGCCCCGCTAAGCGTTTTTTGTCTTTTAACTTTTTAACTTCAGGAGTCTCACCATGACTGTTCAACGCTATATTGTCGTCTTTGCCGGACTTTTCATCATGATTTCACTGGCGCTCGGCGTCGAAGGCAGCCCGCTCTTTGTCAGTAAATGGGCGCTGGCGTTCACCGCCTTTGTCGGTGTCAATCTGTTCCAATCCGGGTTCACGAATTTTTGCCCACTCGGCATCATCCTGAAAAAACTGGGTGTGCCCGAGTCCAAGATCGGTTGCGCCAACTAAGCATCCAAGCAAGGAAAAATCATGCCCAAATTGACTGACGTCACTGCACGTACCGATGTGCTCAACCGGCTCAAGCGCGCCGAAGGCCAGATTCGGGGCGTGCAGCGCATGATCGAAGAAGGTGAGAGCTGCATGAAGATCGGGCAGCAATTCTCGGCCGTGCGCAAGGCGCTGGACAGTACTTACCTGCGCATGACCATGTGCTTCATGGAGCAGGAGCTTGACGCCTGCATGCAGCCCGATGAGACTGAAAAAGCCGGCCTGGCTTTGATGATGAAAGACATGGAAACCCTGCTGGCGCGCATGGGTTGATGCTTTGGATTCTTAAGGAAAATAGACCTCTAGCCCCCGTGTCGCTTGTGTAAGTAGCTATTAAAAAAGTAGCTAACCAAGCGTGACTCAGGCCGCAATCACGCCGCCCCCCAAGCACACTTCACCGTCATACAACACCGCCGACTGGCCTGGTGTGACGGCCCATTGCGGCTCGGGGAAGGTGAGGCTGAAAGCCTCACTGGCACCCACCGCCAACTCACAGGAAGCGTCAGCCTGGCGGTAGCGGGTTTTTGAGTTGTACTGGCCCGCTACTGGGGCCGTGCCCGCAACCCAACTGGCGTCTTGCGCGGTCAATTCAAAAGACTGAAGCCACGGGTGGTCGTGACCTTGCACCACCCACAGCGTGTTTTTCTCCATGTCCTTGCGCGCCACAAACCAGGGCGCGTGCTCGCCGCCACCCTTTTGCGCGCCTTTGGCTTTCAGGCCGCCGATGCCGAGTCCCTGGCGTTGCCCCAGCGTGTAAAAACTCAAGCCTACATGCTGGGCGATGGTTTGGCCTTTTTCGTTCTTGATCGGGCCGGGTTCCTTGGCGATGTACTGGTTCAAAAAGTCGCGGAACGGGCGCTCGCCAATAAAACAAATGCCGGTCGAGTCTTTCTTTTTGGCATTCGGCAGGCCAATCTCCAGCGCGATGCGGCGCACCTCGGTTTTGAGCAACTCACCGACCGGGAACAAGGTCTTGGACAACTGCGCCTGGTTCAACCGGTGCAAAAAGTAACTCTGGTCTTTGGACGGGTCCAGCCCCTTGAGCAACTCGTGTTTGCCGGTGACCTCGTTAAGCCGCACCCGGGCGTAATGGCCGGTGGCAATTTTTTCGGCACCCAGGCGCAAGGCGTGGTCTAAAAATGCCTTGAACTTGATCTCGGCGTTGCACAAAATGTCGGGGTTGGGCGTGCGACCCGCGCTGTATTCACGCAGAAATTCAGCAAACACACGGTCTTTGTACTCGGCGGCAAAGTTGACGTGCTCAATCTCGATGCCGATCACGTCGGCCACCGCGGCGGCGTCCAAGAAGTCGATGTTGGACGAGCAAAATTCCGAGTCGTCGTCATCTTCCCAGTTTTTCATGAAGATGCCGATGACGTCATAGCCCTGCTCTTTGAGCAGCCAGGCAGTCACCGCGGAGTCCACGCCACCGCTCAAACCGACCACCACCCGTTGTCCTGTGTGTTGCTTGTTCATAGGGGTGAAATTATCCCTGTCACCGAGAAATATGTATCAAATAGGGCTCTAGCCCAAGTGCTGCCTGCGTGAGTAGCTACTTTATTCATAGTGAAACCGAGGCGTCGGTGTGAATCAGATCAAGGGGGAAACGCTGCCCCGCCAAGTAGTCTTCCATGCAGCGCAGCACCAGCGGGCTGCGGTGGCGCGGCGCACTGGCGCGCACCTCGTCGGGCGTCATCCACAGCGTGCGCACAATGCCGGTGTCAAGTTGTCGGCCCACCTTCACATCGCCCAACTCACCGCAGAAAGCGAAGCGCAAATAGGTGATGTCTTCGGCCTCAAACCCCTCGCGGGCCGGGCGAAAAAAGCGCGACATGTAAACGCCCACCAGCGCGTTTGGTTTGAAGGTGCAAGTGGTTTCTTCAAGCGCTTCGCGGGCACAGCCGTCGACCAGACTTTCGCCTGCGTCGAGGTGCCCGGCCGGATTGTTGAGGCGAAGCCCCTCAGGCGTGTGTTCTTCAACCAGCAAAAACTGGCCGTTCTGCTCAATTATTGCGGCCACGGTCGCACTCGGTTTCCATCGTGTAGTCATGGCCCATTATCCAAGGTCCGGGCGTCTGTCAAATAGCTGACTTTCCAGCGCGTCCAGGGGTTAACCCTGCCCCGAAAATGCAATAAATATGGGGTAAGCTCGCCAACGGACCTAAATTTAACTAAAAACGAGGAGTCGTCCCATGACGATCGGCGTAACCACTTCCACTGCAGGGGTTTCTACACCCACTCCTGCGTCACCTAAATCGGGGCAGCGAATCGGCGTACCGCGGGAGATTTTCCCTGGCGAGAAACGCGTGGCGACGATGCCGGAGGTGGTGCAAAAACTCATCAAGCTCGGCTTCTCGGTGTCCATTGAGGCGGGCGCAGGTGAGGCGGCCAATGTCAGCGACGACGCTTACCGCGCTGCGGGTGCCTCGATTGTTCAAGGCGCAGTCGCCTTGTGGGCCGAGTCCGACATCGTTTTCAAAGTGCGTGCGCCCACGTCTGACGAAGTGGCGCTGATGCATGAAGGCGGCACGCTGATTGGTTTTATCTGGCCAGCCCAAAACCCTGAATTGATGCAGCAACTTGCTGCCAAAAAGGTGACGGTGCTCGCCATCGACGCCCTGCCACGCATGCTGAGCCGGGCGCAGAAGATGGACGCCTTGACCTCCATGGCCGGTGTCACAGGCTACCGTGCTGTCGTCGAGGCCGCCAACGCCTTTGGGCGCTTCTTCAATGGCCAGATCACGGCGGCGGGCAAGGTTCCCCCCGCCAAGGTGTTTATCGCTGGTGCCGGTGTGGCCGGTTTGGCGGCGATTGGCACGGCCGCTGGCCTGGGTGCCATCGTTCGTGCCAACGACACCCGTGCCGAAGTCGCGGATCAGGTCAAGTCCCTGGGTGGCGAATTTGTGAAGGTCGAGTACGAGGAAGAAGGCGGCGGCGGTGGCGGCTACGCCAAGGTCATGAGCGAGGGCTTCCAGCAAGCCCAGCGCGACATGTACGCCAAGCAGGCGAAAGAGGTGGACATCATCATCACCACCGCGCTGATTCCCGGCAAGCCCGCGCCCAAGCTGATCACCGCCGAGATGGTGCGGTCCATGAAACCCGGCAGCGTCATCGTTGACATGGCCGCCGAGCAAGGCGGCAACTGCGAGTTGACCGAACCCGGTCAGTCGGTTGTCAAACACGGTGTCACCATCGTGGGCTTCACCGACCTGGCCTCACGCCTGTCCACGCAGTCCTCGACGCTGTACGCCAACAACCTGTTTCGCTTGGCTGAAGAGCTGTGCAAAACCAAGGACGGCGTGATCAACGTCAACATGGAAGACGATGCCATTCGCGGCCTGACTGTCGTTAAGGACGGCGCCATCACCTGGCCGGCCCCGGCGCCCAAGTCGGTGCCCGCAGCGGCAGCCAAGCCTGCGGCAGCTGCAGCGCCTGCGGCCAAGAAGGCGAGCGGTCATGGCGCGCCCAGTGAACCGATGGCGGGCAACAAGCTGGCCATCATGTTCGGCGTCGCGGCAGCGTTTTTCTGGTACGTCGGTGCCAATGCGCCAACGGCCTTTTTGGCGCACTTCACGGTCTTTGTGCTGGCCTGCTTTGTCGGCTACATGGTGGTCTGGAACGTCAAACCGGCATTGCACACGCCGCTGATGAGCGTGACCAATGCCATCAGCAGCATCATTGCGATTGGCGCATTGGTGCAGATTTCGCCGATTGCCGGTGCCACGGGTCGACCCGATGATCTGATTCGTTGGATCGCCGCAGCGGGCATTGTGCTCACGGCCATCAATATGTTCGGCGGCTTTGCCGTTACCCAGCGCATGCTGGCCATGTTTCGTAAATAAAGGAGACGCCTGATGTCTGCAAGTCTTGCAACGGTCTCCTATATCGGAGCCACGATTCTTTTCATTCTGAGCCTGGGCGGTTTGTCCAACCAGACTACCGCGCTGCGCGGCAACCTCTACGGCATGATTGGCATGTCGATTGCCGTTCTGGCCACCGTGTTCGGCCCCAAAGTGAGCGGTTTTGCCAGCTATGCCTGGATCATTGGCGCCATGGTGGTCGGTGGCGGCATTGGTTTGTACGCGGCTCGCACCGTGCAAATGACGCAAATGCCCGAACTGGTCGCGCTGATGCACAGCATGGTCGGTCTGGCGGCGATGCTGGTTGGTTTTGCCACCTACATTGACACCTCCATTCCTCTGGAAGGCGCCGAGAAGGCCATCCATGAAATGGAAATCTACATCGGCATCCTGATCGGTGCGGTAACCTTTGCCGGTTCGGTGATTGCCTTTGGCAAGCTGTCGGGACGCATTGGCGGCAAAACCTTGCTGCTGCCAGGGCGCCACTTCATGAACCTCGGCCTGTTGCTGGTGGTGATCTATTTCGGCCGCGAGTTCCTGCACGCCGATGCCGCAACTGGCATGACGCCACTGATCGTGATGACCATCATGGCTTTGCTGTTTGGCGTGCACATGGTGATGGCCATTGGCGGTGCCGACATGCCGGTGGTGGTGTCGATGCTCAACAGCTACTCAGGCTGGGCCGCAGCGGCCACCGGTTTCATGTTGTCTAACGACTTGCTGATCGTGATTGGTGCGCTGGTGGGTTCCAGCGGCGCGATTCTGTCGTACATCATGTGCAACGCCATGAACCGCAGTTTCATCAGCGTGATTGCCGGTGGATTTGGCTCCACCAGTGCCGCGCCTAAAGCGGCTACCGGTGACGCACAACCCGTGGGCGAAGTGACGCCCGTCAACGCCGCCGAGACGGCAGAGTTGTTGCGCGAAGCCAAGAGCGTGGTCATTGTTCCCGGCTACGGCATGGCGGTGGCGCAGGCCCAGCACACGGTGTACGAGATCACCAAGGTGTTGCGCGAAAAAGGCGTCAATGTGCGCTTTGGCATTCACCCGGTGGCCGGGCGCATGCCGGGCCACATGAATGTGCTGCTGGCTGAAGCCAAGGTGCCCTACGACATCGTGTTCGAGATGGACGAGTTGAACGACGACTTCCCCACCACAGATGTGGCGATCGTCATCGGCGCCAACGACATCGTCAACCCTGCGGCCCAGGACGACCCGACCAGTCCGATTGCCGGCATGCCGGTGCTCGAAGTCTGGAAGGCCAAGACCTCTATCGTGATGAAACGCAGCATGGCTTCGGGCTACGCTGGTGTCGACAACCCGCTGTTCTACAAAGAAAACAACCGCATGCTGTTTGGCGATGCCAAGAAGATGCTGGACGAAGTGTTGACGGTGCTGAAAGCGTCCTGAGGCTGAAACCAGACCACACCCAGCGTGTGGTTTAGGGGGTTGACTCTCGCTAAGAAAAGGGAAAATACGAGGCACCGTCAGTGCTGTGCAGGTCGACAATCCTGACGATCTAATTGTCAAAGGAGACTTTCGCATGACTGACCGCCTCTGGCTCAAGAGTTACCCATCGGGGGTGCCGGCCGATATCGATCCCCAAAAATACACCTCGGTAGTGGCCATGATGGAGGAGAGCTTCAATAAGTTCTCCAGCCACACCGCCTACAGTTTCATGGGCCGGGACCTGAGCTATGGCGAGGTCGACAGTCTGAGTCTGGCGTTTGGCAGTTACCTGCAAGGCCTGGGATTGGTCAAAGGTGACCGGGTGGCGGTCATGATGCCCAACGTGTTGCAGTACCCGATTGCCGTCGCGGGCATCCTGCGCGCCGGTTACATCCTGGTCAATGTCAACCCGCTGTACACCGCGCGGGAGTTGGAGCACCAGTTGAAAGACGCGGGCGCCAAGGTTATTGTCATTCTGGAAAACTTTGCCGCCACGTTGGAAAAATGCCTCGCCGCCACGCCGGTTCAGCATGTGGTGCTGTGCGCCATGGGCGATCAACTCGGCTTGCTCAAGGGCACGCTGGTCAACTATGTGGTGCGCAGCGTCAAGAAAATGGTGCCCGGTTTCAGTCTGACGGGTGCGGTGCGGTTCAATGCCGCGATCGCCAAAGGTGCTTCCGGCAGCTTGAAAAAAGTGACGGTCCTGCCTGACGATGTGGCCGTGCTGCAGTACACCGGCGGCACCACCGGCGTTTCCAAGGGCGCAGTTCTGCTGCATCGCAATCTGGTGGCCAACCTGTTGCAGTCGGATGCCTGGTTTGAGCCTCTGCTTAAAAAAATTCCCTCGGCCGAGCAGGTCAACTTTGTGTGTGCCTTGCCGCTGTATCACATCTTTGCTTTTACCGTGGGCATGATGTTGACCCTGCGTTGTGGCGGCAAGCTGATCTTGATTCCCAATCCGCGCGACATGAAGGCGGTGCTGGCTGAACTGGCCAAGCACAAAATCCATGTCTTTCCGGCGGTCAATACCTTGTTCAACGGCTTGGCCAATCACCCCGACTTCAACAAGGTGGACTGGCGTCATCTGGTGGTCACCGTGGGCGGTGGCACGGCGGTTCAAAGCGCGGTGGCCAAGCGCTGGTTCGAGAAGACCGGCAGTGTCATTTGCGAAGGTTACGGCTTGAGCGAGACCTCACCCATTGCCACCTGCAATCCGGTGACGGCGACCGAGTACACGGGCTCGATTGGCTTGCCGGTGCCCAGCACCTGGATCAAACTGCTCGATGACGCGGGGCACGAGGTGGCGCTGGGTCAGTCCGGCGAGATTGCCATCAAAGGGCCGCAGGTGATGGCCGGTTACTGGCAGCGCCCGGATGAAACAGACAAGGTCATGACCGAAGACGGTTATTTCAAGTCCGGCGATATTGGTGTGATGGATGAGAACGGTTTCTTCAGAATCGTGGACCGCAAAAAAGACATGGTGCTGGTCAGCGGCTTCAATGTGTTTCCGACTGAGCTTGAAGACGTCGTGTCCCAGATGGCGGGCGTGATGGAGTGCGCCTGCGTGGGCATTCCAGACGCCAAAACCGGTGAAGCGGTCAAACTGGTGATCGTCAAACAAAACCCGGACTTGACCGATGCGCAAATTCGGGCTTTCTGCAAGGAAAACCTGACCGGCTACAAGCAACCCAAGGTGATCGAGTTCCGCGCCGAATTACCCAAAACCCCAGTCGGCAAAATATTGCGCCGCGAACTTCGAGACAAATAATCCATGACCACCGCCATCCTCAGCGCCTTGGTAGAAGAGCAACAAGGACTGCTTCAACTGCTGGTCAACCCTGAGCGCGTCAGGCGCGGCGGGCGCAGCTATTGGCGCGGGGAATTGCAGGGCCGCAACGTGGTGCTGGCTTTGTCGCGCATTGGCAAAGTGGCGGCCGCCACCACCGCCACCGCCTTGATTGAGGTCTTTGGCGTTCAACGCATCGTCTTTACCGGTGTGGCGGGCGGTGTCGGGGCGGGGGTTCAGGTCGGAGATGTGGTGGTGGCCTCGGCCTTCGTGCAGCACGACATGGATTCCTCGCCCTTGTTTCCCCGTTATCAAATTCCGCAATATGGCCGCGCCAGTTTCGACTGCGATCCGGCATTGACTGCTCTACTTTTAGAAGCTACTCACGAAGGGCTGACGCGGGCTAGAGGAGAATTTCATGAAAATAACTTGTACCAGAACCCGGGCGTTCACCAAGGCCTGATTGCCAGTGGCGACCGCTTTGTGTCCGGGGCGGCCGAGTTGCAGGTCTTGCAAAATGGCTTGCTGGCGGCAGGTTATGCCCCGCTGGCGGTCGAGATGGAAGGTGCGGCGGTGGCGCAGGTGTGCTTTGACTACGGCGTGCCGTTTGCGGCGGTGCGCACCATCTCGGACCGGGCCGACGACCAGGCGCATGTGGATTTCCCGACGTTTGTCAAAGAAGTGGCCAGCCGCTATGCGTTGGCCATCGTCCAGAATCTCATGCCAATGCTATAAATAACAGAGCTGCTTGTGCAGAAGGCACGGGGGCTAGAGCCTGTTTTTAGGTTAACCAGCCGCGTTTTCTGAAGTACCACATCGGCACCAGCGCGCTCGCCACCATCAGCGTTACGGTGTAGGGGTAGCTCCAGCCGCCCAAAAACTCCAGCTCGGGAAACTTCAGGTTCATGCCATAAACGCTGGCAATCAGGGTGGGCGGCAGCAGCGCCACGCTGGCGACCGAAAAGATCTTGATGATCTTGTTCTGGTTGATGTTGATGAAACCGACCGTGGCGTCCATCAAGAAGTTGATCTTGTCAAACAGGAAGGCGGTGTGCGAGTCCAGTGAGTCCATGTCGCGCAAAATTTGCCGCGCTTCTTCAAACTGCTCACCGTTGAGCATCTTGCTGCGCATCATGAAGCTCACGGCGCGCCGGGTGTCCATCACATTGCGGCGAATGCGCCCGCTCATGTCTTCGTGGCGGGCAATGGCCGCCAGCACCTCGCCCGCCAGTTCGTCGGTCATGTTGCCCGACAGCACCTTGCTGCTGACCTTTTCCAGCTCGTCGTAAATGCCTTCGAGCGTGTCAGCCGAGTATTCGGCGTCGGCGTCAAACAGCTTGAGCAGCACTTCTTTGGCGTCTTCAATCAAACCCGGTGCCCGGCGCGCCCGCATACGGATCAGGCGGAATACCGGAACGTCTTCATCGTGAATGGAAAAAAGCACGCCCTTGCTTTTGAGCTCGTCGTTTTCCAGGTTCAGGATGAACGCCACACGCACCGTGTGCGGTTCGTCATCGTCGGCGACCAAAAAGTCACTGCGAATGTGCAGTTCGCCGTTGTCTTCCTTGTAGAAACGAGCGGATTCTTCGATGTCTTCGTCCATCGCATCCTCCGGGATCGACAGACCGTAATACTGCTTGACCCAGCGTTTTTCTTCCAGGGTGGGTGACTCCAGGTCAACCCAGATCGGCTGGAAGTTGGACAGTTCTTCCAGCGACTCGATCTCTTCCTGAAAGAGTCGGCCGTTGGCAAGCGAAAAAATATTGAGCATGGCTCACTCCCTTGAATTGGTGTGCATCTGGCGGTGGTTGCGGTGTTTCGCTTTCAACCCCGATGCAGTTTTGGGAGTTGAAAGCTACCAACTAGGGTAGGTTTCCAAGGAGTTTTCTCCGAGAGTCAAGATGACGAAATTATCGCATTGCAACGGAGCCAAGCGGTTCTAAATCGAAGTAATTCACATCATCGCTTGCGAAAAAGCAATGCAATAAAGTCAATAAAGAGGTTAATTCAGCGGGTAAAAAGAGGATTAACACCTTATTTTGTTGCAGTGCATCAATGAAAAGTATTGCACTTTCCAAATATCGAAGGCATAGTGAAATTGTTCAAAGGTTTTTCAACCCAGCCAATCACAGGAGGCTATTTATGAATTTGACGATCAGCGGCCATCACCTCGAGGTCACCCCAGCCCTGCGCAGTTACGTTACGAGCAAGCTCGATCGAATCGTTCGGCATTTTGACCAGGTTGTGGATGTCAAGGTGCTGCTCACGGTGGAAAAACAAAAGGAAAAAGAAGGCAGACAGCGAGCGGAGTGCAATATTCATGTCAAGGGCTCAGACATTTTTGCCGAGAGCGCCCACTTTGACTTGTATGCCGCAGTGGATGAGTTGGTCGACAAGCTGGACCGTCAGGTCGTCCGTCACAAAGACCGCTTGCAAAACCACCACCATGAGGCTCCCAAGCGCTTGATGTAAATCGCGCAGATTGAATTCCGACAAAGCCGCCCGGTCGACCGCGCGGCTTTTTTTTGTCCGAATGTCTTGAGTGCATAATCGCCAGCAAATTATGAATCGACTTTCCAACCTCCTGTCCGTCGAACAAGTGCTTGTTCATGTGGATGCCACCAGCAAAAAGCGTGCTTTTGAAGAGGCGGGCTTGCTGTTTGAAAACCTTCATGGACTGAGTCGATCGCTCGTGACCGACAGCCTGTTTTCACGAGAACGGCTCGGGTCTACCGGTTTGGGTCATGGCGTGGCCATTCCGCATGGACGCATCAAAGGCCTCAAGTCGCCGATGGCGGCGGTGATTCAGTTGGCCAACCCCATCGGGTTTGACGCACCCGATGAGCAGTCGGTGAGCTTGCTGATTTTCCTGTTGGTGCCCGAGGCGGCGACGCAGAAACATCTGGAGATCCTGTCTGAGATCGCCGAGATGCTCAGCGACGCCACCTTGCGTGAAAAAATGGCGACCAGTGCCGATGCGGTTGAACTGCACCGATTGATTCACCACTGGCAGTCCTCTCAATTGGCCTGACCTCGGTCAAGTGCCTGCCCTGACCCTACTGGATTCGATATGAAGCCTAATGTTGTCAGCGCTGATGTGCTGTTTGAAGAATTTCGCAGCATCCTGAAATGGGAGTGGCTGGCAGGTCTGGGGGCTTCAGAGCGCCGCTTTGATGAAGGGGCCGTTCGGGTTGCCCGGTCTGGCGCCGATCTGGTGGGTCACCTCAACTACATTCACCCCTACCGCATCCAGATTTTGGGTCAGCGCGAGGTAGCCTACCTTACCAACGCCACACCTGAGGACTGCGCACGCCGGATTTCCCGTATCGTCACGCTGGAACCCCCGGTGTTGGTGCTGGCCGATGAGCAGGAGGCCCCGGCCGCCCTGTTGTCGATGTGTGAGCGGGCCCAAATCCCGATGTTTTCGACCAAGTCATCCTCCGCTTTTGTGATTGATGTGCTGCGTGCCTATTTGTCCAAGCACTTCGCAGACCGCAGCACGATGCACGGGGTGTTCATGGACATTCTCGGCTTGGGCGTGTTGATTACCGGTGAATCCGGCCTGGGCAAAAGCGAGTTGGGGTTGGAGTTGATTTCGCGTGGCAATGGTCTGGTGGCCGACGATGCGGTGGACCTGTTCCGCATCAACCAGGACACGGTCGAGGGCCGCTGCCCTGAATTGCTGATGAACCTGCTGGAAGTGCGCGGCATTGGTTTGCTCGATATCCGGTGTATTTTTGGCGAGACCGCAGTCCGCCGCCGGATGCGACTCAAACTGATCGTCCATCTGGTGCGTCGTGAGACGATGGAGCGCGATTACGAGCGAATTCCCTATGAGCCGCTGACGCAGGACGTGCTGGGGGTTCCGGTCAGAAAAGTAGTGATTCAGGTGGTCGCCGGGCGAAATATTGCGGTGCTGGTGGAAGCCGCCGTGCGCAATACGATTCTTCAGTTGCGCGGCATTGATACCTACCAGGAATTTGTCGAACGCCACCGCAAAGCGATGGACAACTCGCAATAAGCCAACCCTACATCGCGGGGGTGGGCATCTCTTTTTCAAAAGCCGATTCAGCCGGGCCTCCGACATCCGTGGGCCGGTTGGCGCATTTTTCATTCATGCAGTGCGCGTAAAGACTCAAGGCATGGTCGGCGATGGCAAATCCCTTGAGCTTGGCGACAGCATTCTGGCGTTTTTCAATCTCGGCATCGTAAAACTCTTCGACCTTGCCGCAATCGAGGCACACCAAATGGTCGTGGTGTTGCCCTTCATTGAGTTCGTAGACGGCCTTGCCACTTTCAAAATGACTTCGGATCAGGATGTCGGCCTGCTCAAACTGGGCCAACACCCGGTACACCGTGGCCAATCCGACGTCAGACTGCTCTTCCAGTAAAACGCGAAAAACGTCTTCGGCGGTCATGTGCCGCTGCTTGCCTTTTTGAAATATCTCCAGTATTTTTAGCCGAGGCAAGGTGGCCTTGAGTCCGGTGCTTTTGAGTTCGTCAATATTGGTCATGGAGGCCTCTCTCTTGCCATAGGGCAGGCTGACCCTGCAGGTGGTGCCGGTACAATGATCTGATCATATCGCCACACATCATTCCATGTCTGAACTACAAAGTTGTACTGCCCGTCTGATCCTGCTCTTTGCCGCGAGCGCAAGCTTGGTGGCCTGTGGCGGCTTGAATGGCGCCAGCACGCGCGTCGCCGGTATCGTAACCCCTTACAAAATGGACATTGTTCAGGGCAATTTCGTGTCCAAAGAGCAAGCCGCGGCCATCAAGCCTGGCATGAGTCGCACGCAGGTGCGAGACATTCTCGGAACACCCTTGCTGACCAGTGTTTTTCATGCCGATCGCTGGGACTATGTGTTCACCTTCAAGCGCCAGGGGCTGGAGCCGCAGGCGCGTAAGGTCGCTGTCTTTTTCAAAGGCGATGCACTGGAGCGCATAGAGGCTGACGCCCTGCCAAGCGAAGCCGAATTTGTGGCCTCGCTGGATTCAGGTCGCAATACCGGCAAAGTACCGGTGCTTGAAATGACGCCTGAAAGTTTGGCGCAATTACCGCCAGCCGTCAAAGCGGTTGAACCCAAGCCACTGCCCCCTTTGCCTGCGAGCTACCCGCCGCTTGAGCCTGCGGTGCGT
>SERZ01000153.1_pt1 | contig 44943 bp, 55 predicted proteins | sample 3171461 | NCBI WGS metagenome assembly SERZ01 (sample SAMN06051861, study PRJNA518727) | freshwater metagenome | biome: subpolar coniferous forest; feature: holomictic lake; material: water; isolation source: holomictic Lake 227, 6 m depth | place: Canada: near Kenora, Ontario | collected... | reverse complement strand
TCCCAACTTAGTATACGCAAACTTACCCTTGACCATTTGGTTTAGGGCCTTCCCGACGCTTTCAGCCGAGATCAGTTGCTCGAAGACAACTTGAGGGACTTCGTCATACTTGTATCGGCTCCCGTTCTTAAAAGTAACTTTAAGAGTCGAGGTGGACGAGTCGTGTTCGACTTCGTCAATGTTGGAGGATACGACCTTCATTTTGCTCTCCTAAGCTTTGGATTATCTTGTTGAAATCGACGAAGTAGACCATCGTCTCGATCCCAACGTAGTTGACGACCATGTCCCTCAGGGTCTCGACCCAGGCATCGCGAGGGACATGGCGAACGAGGCTGTCAAGAAGAGTCCGACTACGGAGCGCCGTATACGCCAACTCCGTCGCTGACTTTACTAGGTGAACGAACTGTCCGTGTGCGATTTTAAAGATATCTGACTCTTCCGGCAGGACAAGGAGTAAGTCTCCGAGAAGTATCTCGACAACTTCAAGGTTTTCATCTGTCTCTATCGAAATAGGGACGTCGTGAGACACTTCACCAAACACAAGTTTGATGGTCAACTCATAGATCATGTGGTTTCTCTCGTCTCGATCCATGCCCATAGCATAGAAGCGATTTTTGGGATTTGAAAGGCTCCCAAAATCCATTGTGACTCACAATGGATAAAAAAAGGAGGCCGAAGCCTCCGTTACGTCTTCAAGAATTTCTGTTTGACGTAGTTCTCCAGGGTGCAGTTGCCTCGGAGGACGTAGTCAGGGTTAAAGCCTTCGACCTTCTCGGACTTCCCGATCTGGATCATCTCGCAGTGTTCCCTATCGTAACTCCCATAGGCGAAGCAAGCCTCCTGTAGGACCAGCTCGGGGTTGTCGAGGACGTCGCCAGAGGATGAGATAAGGAGGTCTTCATCCCAGGAGAACCCGAAGACAGAGACAGTGTCCTTCTTCCGGATAACGGTGTTCCGTTCGATCCAGAAGCAGTTATCCGGACCCCCTGCGTCAGAGCAAGGGGCGACGGCTACGACTTCGACGTAGTCGTTCTCGATCCAGTTCTTGAGATCGTTCTTATAGAAGGTGCCCCCGCATTCGAGGTTGACATCTCCTTCGTAACGCCACTTCTTTGTCATCAAATCTCCTCCAAAAACGCCGAATAACCCATGTCTCGTGGGAAGAACCCGGAGTTTAGCTTGTTGGCAACTGCCCACGCCTCCCCTTCGTATTTAAAGTATGTTGAAATTACCTCCAGTCTTGAAGATGTTGCGTAGAACCGGATCACACACCAGTTCTCTCCCCCGACCATGTTAGGTCTGCATTCGACTTCCCAGGCATTCATCTCAGCGTGTCCAAGTAGGTTGGAGTCATCTCGTCGCAGCCATGTAGGTTTGGTTTAGGCAGTGTTCATCTCAGCGTGTCCCACTTCGACCAGTTCCAGAAGGTCCGGATACGCTCCATATCCGGCAGATCGCCCCAGTAAGCCTTCCACCATTTCAAGTGCTGGCGGAAAAAGCCTCTGACTGTGGCTTTGTCTTTGTCGGACATTTCAGAGTATCTGGTCATTCGTGAACCTCCCCCGACCAATGGCAACGACCCACTCGTAGCCGTCGCGGTCTACCGTAACCATGGTTCGGCACCATTCCGCTGCATGTTCACCCAGGTCTTCGACTTTGAGAACGCGATAGACGCGGGGTTCGAACCCGAGTCCGCAGGCTGTCATCCAGCGTGCGGACACTTCAAAGAACTTCGGAAAGTCAGTCATTTTCAATCTCCTCAATCTCCGTATCCAAGCAACTGTGATAGGTTTCGGCGATGTAGTCCTTGATGTCGTTCCGGTTTCGACCTGTGACCCGGAGATGGAAGTCGGTGTTCAGGCTCGGGGTGACGATGACTTCGTGATGGGTCCAGCCATCGTAAAAGCCTCCGCCGTTCATGTGGTGGAAGGCTGTGATGAAGACCAAGCGTTCCGGATTGGACTTGTCGAAGTCGAGGTTCGTGCCGTTGTTGAAGCCGGAGCCTGAGGGAAGATGGTTCCGGCATACTTCATTGATCTTACCCTTCTTGTTTCGGAGAAGGAGGGAGGAGATCAACTTAACGGTTGATAAAGACTGCGACATCTCGGGTCTCCATTTTGTAAGTTCTCAGATTGTTGATTTCCATGTCCCTTGCGACATCGTCCCAGTCGATGTGATCTTTGATATAGTCCGGGATGTTTTTGAGGTCGCCTGAGTCTTCGGCCAACTCGTAGACATAGTCGGAGAGTTTGTCGTAGATACCTCTGAAGTTATCATCGATTTCGTCGAGGGCTTTGTCGTGGTCGAAGCCATCGCTTCTGAGATGGGCGTAGATTTCGCCGTTGGTTGCGATACCCGACGCGGCTTCGAAGACAGCCTTGATCGACGGATACTCACCGAGGTCGAGGTCGAAGAAGTCGGTGTAGTCGTGGATGGCGAACTCTTCTGCACTGGGATAGGGTTCGTTGATCGCATTGCCGTAGTGCAGGCAATGGGGGCAGTCGTGATCGACGTGGGTAATCGGAAGGTCCCTGTGCCACTCCTTGTGACAAGAGGGGCAGTGGAAGTCCTGGCGGGCGACGTTGGGGTATTTGGAGGTACGAAGGAGTTTGTCGATCTCCTCGTTGATCTCCTCAACGGACGTCGTGGCATCAATCCACTTCCCGTGGTGATAGCCGTTGGTGTAGTCGGCGAGGACTGCGACATAGATTGAGGGCATCTCTGTTTACTCCCTAACTGCTGCGATGTTGAGGTATGTCTGTTCACTCCCTAACTCGAACTGCTGCGACGATCAGATACGAGACACCAAGTTGCTTCGCTACCATCTGCCGTGCAGCAAAGGACGACTCTGCCACTACACGTCCCGCAGGAGCCGGCTTTACATTCTCGGGGCAATACAGCATTTCGTAGGTTTTCATTGTCATACCTGCACGATGAGATTGCGATAGACCTCGTGATTGACTTCGCCGTAGGCTCTCGCCATTTCTTGGAGCTTGTCGAATCCTCTGTCGAAGAATCCCGCTCCATGACCATTTCGGCTGAGGTAGAAGTCGTGGCCGGCGCTGCCCATGTCTCGGCCGGAGAGCCGGAGGTAGTCACCCAACTCACTTGAGAACGACGTCTCAAAGCTGTCGCAGTCGAGTTTGGCCTTGTTGATGGCGTCTTTCGAGAATCCGCGAAGTGAGGTCCGGTTCACGTTTTCCGGAAGAAGCCATTCGATAGCCTCCATGTATCCCGCAGTGAAGGCCGACAGGAGATACGGAGTGTGTTGGGGGATGAACTTGGGCATTGCTACACCTCCCGGAGTTCAAGACGCCGCGCGGGGTGAACCATCAGGCTCCGCTTTATTGAGCAGGCCTCGGCGTGCCCACACGGCGTCTTAGTCATGACGGTAACGGCGCCGGTCTTTTCGGACACAGCAACGACGTGGTACTTTCGATCGTCGGTCATTGCTTATTCTTTCGTAGCTTTCGCGAGGTTTACGTATCGCGTGAACCGATAGCGGTTGGCGTCGTATCCATTCGGCTTCCTTTCACCTTTTCGAAGCGAAGGAGAACCGGAGTACGGGGTTTCCGGATCGAAAGATGCCAATTCATCGGCGAATTGTTGCATTGCAGTTTCGATCTGGGCCAAGGTCTTGGCTTCAAAGCGAAAGCACTTCGTCGCTTCGCTCATAATCATCGTACTGATGATCTGCTGCGGTTTCCCTTTGCTATCTACAATGTCAGTGATAGACGCAATCGGGCAGAAGATGGCGTTAAACTTTGCCATGGATTTATCCTTTCAACGGCGATAGGGATTGACGGTCGAAACCTTCACCCCCAACTGGCGGCGCATGATCACAGCCACCCTGGCGTAGAGCTTGGCATCAGGCTGCCGGGTGCTGCCGCGCTCTTCGGCGTAGGCGACAGCAGCATCCGGGGTGACGTTGGTCAGGAGAGCGCTGGCGAGGTTGTCGGCTTTGTCGGCGAAGGCCATGGTTCAACCCTCCTGCACGGGTTCCGGTGAAAACAGTCTGGTCAGCTCTTCGTGGGCGGCGGATACGTGTTCTGGATACCGCTTGAGAAATCATTTGCGCGTTCTTCCCAGGACATATCTTCCCATGAAGGGCCGACGTCCTCGGGTTCGTCATCGTCATCAGCTTGGTCATGGAAGACGTAGGTTTCGGCGATGCTGCAACGGTCCTCACGATCAAGCGGATAGAACGTCGCGCTCACACCTTCGTCGCCATGCTTGAGGTGAAGGGAGAATTTTCCGACAGTGATCCACACGGAATCACCGATGTTGGATTTGAACTCCACTTCCTGACTGGGCAGGATCACGATATTGGCGGCCATGGTTTAGTCCTCCATGCTGTCTTTGCGCGCCCGCTCGTAAGCGACGCGCAAGGCTTCGTCCCGAGAGCAGCCAGTTTCTTCTTGAATCGCGTTCGCATACGCAACTTCGTCAGAAATGGTTCGCGCCATCTGGTCGCGCTTGGCTTTGGTGCGGTTCCGGTTAATTTGGTCGAAGTCCATGGTTCAGTCCTCCAACATGCTGGCATAGAGATTCTTGAGAGCCTTCAGCACATCCTGCGCGCAGCAGAGTTGGTGCCGTATTCTACCCTCGTCTCCCGGGACGCAACGGCGAAGGTCGGCTTGAAGGCGATCTACTTCCCCAGCGTAGAACAGGATGTCTCGTTTGATGATGGACATTGGATTAGGCCGCCTGCTTGAGTTGGTTGAGATTGATCCTCGCCTCTTCGATAGCCTCCTCCGCGAGTTCTTTGACGATGTCGGAGATGTAGTCCTCCCGATCCGACTCAAGCCCCCACAGAGCAATAGAGAAGGGTGCGATCAGAGGGATGTACGGAAGTGAGACGAGATGGACTTGGAGGACGACGCCGACGTAGTACCAGTCGTGGTTTTTGAAAGCCTTCATTCGATTGATAGACTTCAGCTCTTCTACGTCGAAGTCTTCGTCTTTGACGTAGCCAGGGGAGGACGGGTCGTGAGAGGGCCAGAATCCGTCATCGATTTTGTCCGGCGGGCCTGCGTGATAATCCGGAAGCAAAGTCGCAGTGATGACGAAGGGAGGACGAGAGATTGAAAGGGGGAACATTGAGGACTCCTTCAAAGTGATGACGCGGTGATTTAGACCTCGCCTGTGAGCAAGAGGGTTTTGTTCGTATAGAACAATCGGATTGACGGAAGTGGGAAGTCTGTGTATCCGATATCGCGGATCAGGATGACTTCGTCTTTGTCATCGTAACAGACCAAAGTAGCTTTGGAGTTCGTGACAGTCAAATCCCAGACTTGGAACTCGACGTTCCTCACCTTTCTCGTCGCTTGCGCGAAGACGATCTCATCGACAAGCCAGTAGGCGTTTGCCGTTGTTGCGAGGTAGCGAACCCCGTCCGTAAGTTTCGACGTGTGGACGATAGCGTGCGGATAAAGTCGATCCGGACGCTTGAAAGCCGCAAGGTCATTTGAGAGCATTTGATCACCAAGGGATGGGGGGTTAAGGTCTAGGTCTAGGTCTAGGTCATCTGACATAGGGGTAAAGGTCTGAGCCGACGAGTTTGACGATCTCGTAGGTTCTCGAACCGATTATCGTTATCGTCTCTAAGACTTCGTCATCGTCTCCGTAGATTGTTTCCTCTTCGTCGAAGACGTTGTCTTCGAGCCAGTCTCGGATATCATTCGTTGCCGTTTCAAAGCTGAAAGGGTTTGCATCTTCGTCGAAACAGGAGACGATGTCTCCGTCGTTCGAGAGGTAAACAGGACCTCCGTTGAGGTCCGCTTTGCAGAGTTGGATAAGACGTCTGATGTTTTTCATCCTAAAATTCGGCGTGGAAACCCGGTCGTTCAGGGCCGGGAGGAAACGCCGCCTTTCCTTGGCTGGTGAAAATAGGAATAGCCATCGGCTCGCATGAGCAGGCGGCAATGACGATGAGCAATGCCCTGCACCGTCCCGGACTGGGCTTGTATATTGAAGCTGCCGGTCTCGCGCACGGCCGCACGGCCGGTGTGGTTACCGGCCTTCTTCCCGGTAGGAACGACAGCCTGCACCAGATCGCCGGTCTGGAAACCGTGAACCATCTTCCGCCGCATCAGAAACCCGCGTGGAAAGCCGAAGCTGTCCAACCGGGTCCGCTGGTAGCTGCCACGTCCCGTCGCCTTGATACTCAAGGGCTGGCGATCCCAGTCCAGTACGGCATCGACCTTGCCGACGCAGGCGGCGTCGAGACAATGGCTCTTGGGGACGGATAGCCGTGAACGGTTCCACTTGGTCCGCCCGCCGCTGCCGGTACGAACCGGCAATCCTGTTGCCGTCAGCCGTCGCCATAGCTCCCACCGGGTGGCATTAACGGCGGCAGCATCGGACAGCGGGCGCTTGGCTGTCGCCAGAATCCGCCTCAACACCTCGGGCTTCCTGGCCAGGAACGCCTCAATCGGCTGCGATCCCTTCCGCTCGTTGCAGTCCCGGCACGCCAGGGTGAGATTTGACACCCGGTTCGATCCGCCCCGAGCCTTGGGGTGAATGTGTTCCACCTGAAGCGGAGTATTCTCCGCCCCGCAGTAGGCGCACTTGCGTCCCCACTTTTCCAGCAGGTACTCGCGGCATTCGTACCCGGCTAGATCGCCTTGCTGGTATTCGACGCCGCTGATTTCCGGATTCTGCATGATCTGCATGTCGAACCGGACCAATTCCTGAGCCAGTCCGGCAATGGGCACCATTCGGCGGAACCGGCCAATCCAGGATTGGATGTTGTCGACCCGGCTCATGAGAGACGGCGGCAGCCATCCGTCCCGCCGGGTCCGGTTGTTGAACCGGGGTGCCCGGTAGCGCAGGTTCGCCGTGCGCCGCCGCCGCCTGAACATGGCCCGTTGGGTCATGTGCTTGCGGATGGTCGCTCCCCGGTGATCCAGTTCCGACAGGTGCAATACAAGCTGATCGTCTCCATCCTGTCGTACAATAGCAATCCCGGTGTGCTTGCTGCCGGGGTCCAGCTTGACCAGGATAGGCTGCACCGAGCCGCCTGCCCGATCTGTCAGCCGGATGGTGAAGGGGTGCAGGCGATGGACCCGAGCACGACCGGCCGCCAGAAACTTACGGGCACGAGCGGGGTGGCAGGGCATCAGCGGTTCTCCGCTGTGGCCAAGAACGAAAACGCGGTTCTGGCGCTTGAAGGTGTGGCTTACGCCACGCTCGGCTTTCGCCGGTGACGCCATGGCAGCGACCGCCGCCATGGTCTCCCCTCGGGCCTGTTGACCGCGAGGACGAGCCTTGGCCCGCCCCACGTTATCGGCAGCCGCATCCCGCCGTCCGTTTCTCACCAAACCCTTTGGCTTGTCTGCAACGGCAGGTTCGAGAGCGGCGGGCTGAGGAAGCACCCGCCGGTCGGTCTTAGGCTCCGATGTCAACGCTACACAGTCCATGTTGGTTAGACTCCTGTGTTTGCCCTGGTCAAACAGGCTCTCGGTTCCGTTTCCTTCACCTCAAGCCTCTCCCTTTAGGGAGGGGTTGTTTGACGATTGTGGGAGCCTTATTCCATGTTCAGCGGCCAGTGCGCATCCACCATCGATTTCGGTGCGAATAAGGCCAAGCTTCTTGAGGTAAGTGAGGTGCCCCCCGGTTGGCCGGAGTGGTTTTGACGTTCCCTCCAACAAGCGGCTGACCGCTCCAGTTTCCCGCGTCGTTGGCATACTCAAGGAAGAGGCTTAGGCTAGGCTCTGTCGATGAGGAAGACTGCGACGTAGAAGTTTGTTGACATTTAGTTACTCCGAGATGGTGAGATGGTGAGGACAGAGTTCGGGATTTAGTTCCGATATGATGAAGCTGAGTTCGTGGGACTGTGAGAGTAGAAGTCTTCTGAAAGCTGCTCTTGCGTGCAGCCTCATGATCAGGTGAGGGTTCGGGGAGCTGTCTGCCTTAGACCGATTGCACGACAGGCACGACAAAACTAGGTTGTTGAGATTCAGATGTAGATGTGGTTGGGAGGTTAAGGGGTAGACATGGTCTACTGTCAGACGTGAAATCGGTAATTGAGAATGACAGTAGAAGCACTGAGGTCCGTCAAGGATATTCAAAGCCTTCTTAAGAGACCTCTTCGACTGCTCAAATGAGCGTCGGGAAACGCTTCGTGCCGTTTTAGTTGTCCTTTGTTGGTAGAGGTAGAGGTAGACTAAGACATTGTCTAAGTCTAGGCGGGAGACTTTGTCGAAGTCTAGGTCTTGATCTAGGTCTGCGTCGAGGAGATAGAGGAGGTGGTGGAGATGGTGGAGGTGGTGGAAGACTAAGACTGCGTCTTTCGCCCCAGTGTTGCCAGTAGGGTTGCCCGCATCTCTTGGGCAGACGGATAGAGTTTGAGAGCCGCTTCGATCCCAGCTCGTAAGGTTGCGAGAGAGACGGAGGGGGGGGAGGATGATGAGGATGATGAGGACGGCGGGTTCAAGTGCTTCTTGGTGATTCTCGCGGTCGGAGAGGTCTTTGTTGCTCTCCGGAGAGTCTGTACTGCCTCCTCCGGAGTCGAGGACGACTGGACGAGTTCGATAGCCGTTGAGGCCGAGATGGTATTCGACTCAACTGAGTTGAGAATCTCCTGCGGTGAGTTCAGGAGATCGATAAGGTTATAGATATACGTCTGCGACTTACCGAAGGTCGTTGCAAGGGTCGCAACGGAAGCCCCATGCTTCATGGCAAGGGCGCATCGGTTTGCAAGTTGCAGAGGAGTCGGAGGCGAGGACGAGTTCGTGCGAACTTGATCCAGGATTAAATCCAGAGCCGTTACAGGTGTACGCTCGATGACGACTGGGATTTTCAGAGTGTCTGAGCCTAGGGATACGGCGAGGAGTGCGGCTGTGAGACGTCGATGTCCATCCTTGAGGGTGATCTTGGAGGTCGTGGGGTCGATGAAGGCGATGAGAGGGACGCGCACTCCGGAGGTCAAGATTGATTGACACAGTTCGATGATGTCCGGGTCCGTAGGAAGCGGCGTTCGGAGATTATCGATGTTGAAAGAGGACATAGAGATGGGAGAGATATCAGCCGGTGGCAGATATCTGATCGTCGGAGAGATGGGAGCCATTTGGGGCCTCAGGTGGGTTGGAGAGAGTTTACTCGAACGGACTGTATTGTATGAACTCAGGAAGACTTAGGACTTCACGGATTAGTGATGTGGGCCAGTCTTGGTAATTCAAATGTAGGAGAAGTTCTAATCCAGAAAGTCCATCCATTGTCGCGTACTCGACACAGCCTCGGATGTCGTCTAGGGTTGGGACATAATTGGAGGAAGTTAAGGAGTTAGGAATCCCTTCCTTTTTGGTCCGTATATGTCTTGGGTTTACGCAAAAGGGATTACCGCAGGTTGCTTTGGAGGGGGTTGAGACTAGGATGCCGGCGAGGGCTTGGCGGAAGGCTTTGACGTACCGGGGGGAGGTGACGATGCACTTGGGGTACCCAAGGCCCAACTCCCGCACCGTGAGGGCGATGTCGTTGGGTGGGGGTGCCGGCTTCTTTTGGGTGGGGGTGTTGTGCTGTACGACCTTCCTAGCGACGTAGTGGGTGGGGTTGACGCAGGTGGGGTCTCGGCAGACGCCAGCCCTGACGATTCGGAAGTTGGCACTCGTAAGCCCCTGCTTGGCTAACATCTCGAAGAGGTGGGGGTTGGTAAACTCGTATAGAAAGCGTTTGATGGAGTGACACTTCCCCTTGAAGGAAATAGAGTTGGGATGGGTCGGTGGTAATTGCCAACACTCCGGGTCGTCCATACTTGTCGGACGTCGGACCAGTAGGGGGAATATGCGTTTATAAATCGTCTCTTCGACGGTTTCGGAAAGTCGAGGCCTTGCCATTTGGGTTTGTAACCTTGATTGGTGGTTGATTTGGTAATCGTATGGGTATTTTTTGCGGATTTGAAGTGTGTCAAAACTCATTGTGAGTCATATTGGAAAAATAGTTGGTCAAAGTGGGGGATAAGGGCGTCTACGTAGTTCTCAGTGAGTACATGCTGGGGATTTTTCGTCGGAGGGGGGGGGTAAGGCCCCTTTTTGGGTCGTTTTTACACGGTTGAAAAAGTCGATTTTTGAGTTCAACCTATAGAGGCGTAAGAAAGTTTCAAATTTGAGATTTTGAAAATGGTTCATTTACATTGCGATTTAAAAAAGTGGGGGTCTGAGAGGAAATTTCAGATTTTTTTCGGGCATTTTCGCTGTGATATCAATGGGTTAAGGGCTTTTTTGAGGTATCCTTTAATATCAAGGGCTTAACCATACTTCGGGTTCTAAGTGTAAAAATGTTCGTTCATCATCAGTAGGTTAGGGTCGAAAATTACCGCTGTCCCTCCACTTTTTACCTTACCCGTCATATATGAAATTAAAAAATAGGATTAAATTCCTGGAAATTTTCCTAGGTTTAGGATTTTTGTCCTTTTTTTGGCGGTTTCCTTGGGGAAATTTGAAAGTTTCAATAATGGAAATTTTTTTTACCCCCCTTTTTTTCCCAAAAACAGGGTAAAATTTTCATCCTCACTGAACACATCACTGAGCACATTATTAGATCGTTAGATAACTAACTATTAGGATTCTCTTCCTATTTCTATTTTCTGGTATAATCAATAAGATAAAAGGTAGAGGGAAATAAGAAATCCCACCCTGAGGGGCGAAAAGCCAACGATTCCAACACACTGGCCCTAACCCGGCGCCTTCGACATTGCCTAGGGTAATGTAATTTAAGCAATTGGCCGATCATATGACTCATATTATCCCAGGCCCTCGACCTCGACAGCGTCGAAGACAACGTCGAAGACAAAGACGCCCTCATAAACCCCAAAAACCTGCTGGACCTCGACAAAGACCTCGCCCTTTCCGATACTGCCGGCTCAACCCTTGCTATACCCATCTCCAGAAGCTCCTCAGAGGCCCTTCTAGCCCCTTCGACCATACCGGCGTACCGGCCTACCACTCCCCCCTATCCTCGCCCATGACAGCCGCTCCGGCGGGGCTTTAAAAGGCCCTCAAATCCGGCCCCCTCCCCCACCCTTTGCCGGGGTCCGACCTTGCCGGCCCCGACAACCTATATTTTTGGGAGAAAGACTATATTCCTATAGCTCCCTAACCATTCTGGAGGGGATAAACTCTTATGCTTCTCCCCTTCACATTGACGATGAGAACCTCTCCGGTTTTTGACTCCTTAATTCCCAATGCAAAATCCGACATCAGGACAACTCGTCCCTCAAGTGACTTTGGTCCTGAAATTTGCACCCTACGGCCCAAAATCATGCTATTATGAGTCATATTGACCTCCAATTACAGAAATAGATGGCATAATGACAGCATTTTGCCGTCATTTTGCCGTCTAAAGTTACTTGAAACGGCTCAATATTCCTGAGCTTCTTGAACCTTACGCTGGCTTTCAAAGTACCAGCACTCAAAGGCGTCTTGGTATTCGGGGCTGTCCTCCTCCATGTCGTTGTCTACGACCTCAAAATCAGGTTGGTTGTCCCAATGTTCCTCAACCTTATCCTGAAAATCCAGATCGTAGAGTTCATCCTGAAGGTCCATCTTGGACAGATGGTCAGTCTCACTGAGGATTCGAGCTATCAACCGACTGCGGTATGACTCGGATTTCATGGGAGTGTCTCCGTTGAAGACAAAGAAAAAGGCTTCCCGGAGTGATCCGGGAAGCCTTAGGGAAGGCTGTCGATTTAGGATTGAGCGAAACGCTGTTTCGTCCGCGTTGCCTCTGTCTTCGGTTTGACGAAGACAAGGGCCGGCGGGTCCTGGAGGACTGGCTCTCTTTCCTTATGGGGGCGATGCGGCCCCATTTTGGCAAGAGACTGATTCAAGGTGACGGACTTGTTCCAGACAGAGACATCGACATTGTCGTGCTCCATACGGAATTGAGAAGCCTCTTCCCTTTCGACAGACTGCGTCAAATCCATCGACGGACGGATGTCCGACGCTGGCACCTTAAGCTTGCCGAGTTTCGCTTTGGGCGCAATTCCCAAACGCTCGCCAAAGATGGTTTCACAGTCCTTTCGGCTGGGAATTTGAGGCTTCACGACATTGACATTGGCCTTGACGGGCGCGACCAAACTTACTTGGGCGCCCGCACCCCGGACCTCGATCCGGGACACCACGGTATGGACCCGGCCGACTTCGGATTTGGCATACACCGGGATTGGGCCTGGGGCCGGTTCTGGGGCCGGTTCGGCTTCGGGTTGGGGTTGCAGCCGGTCCTTGAAAAGGACGCGCTCCACGGCCTTGAGCGCGATGCGCTGCGCGTCCGTGAGGTCCGTCCGGGCGTGCTGGACGCGGAAGAACCGGACAGCGCCGGCCCAATCCACCGAGGACAGCATCGCCCGCTGCGCCGCCGCCGCGAACCGCCGCGCGGCCAAGGTCACGGCGGCATGGTCCGGTTTGTCATTCATTTTGTCTACCAGTAGACAGTCTACTGACCTTTCGACAGTTAGAACGCGCACAAACGGCTTTGCCGCCGACCCTTTCGGGCCGCCGGCAAAGCCGTCAGAAGCGATGGTTTCGAAGGTTAGTCCAGCAACGCCTTGATTTCGAGATCAAGGCTTTCGTCAAACATAGGATCAATCAATTCGTAGCTCTTTGCCAACTCGACGCCAGTCTCTCCAAAGAAGTGTGCAAGGTCGTGCTCTTCTTTGTACTCTTCATAGTTCTTGACCATCTTCGCCAACTTGTCGGCAGAAGGCTTTGCAGAGCTATCCAGAAGCGAAACCGTTACAATAGTCGTCTTTTTGTTCGCGCCCTTGCCAGTGTATGCCGCGAAACGGTAATTGCCGCGAACTAGACGCAGGATAGAAGTCACCATACCCTTGACGTTCTTCATTGAACGGTCAAGTTCGCCAATGAACTCCATTCCATCGTTGTAGTTGGCACGGTCAGTCCGCATCAATCCGATCAGAGAGTAGACAAACACACTCGTTTCAGTCTCATTGGAAAGCTTCGTCGCTTCTAACGTGGCGCGAAGCTGTGCGATGCTAGAAGCTTGAATGGCAAGGTTGGTAGAAGCGATGCTGAATGCCGTCTGAGTGGCGAGCACGACCGGCGTGGCGTTGACAGTGGCGAGCGGCGAAGTCTTTGTTGCGGTGCGTGCCATGATCGTTTTCCCTTTGTTTTGTCTACCGGCAGACTGTCCACCGAGTAGGCTGGTCGGGCACTGCGGCAAGGGAACACCCCCTGCCCGGACCCTTACGAGACGCCATGCCTCGCTTCAATGCCTACACAATGAGGGTATGTGTCGTATTATGCTATGCTAAGAACGCATAGCTGCAATCTCGTTTATTATCAAGGACTTAGCGACAGTTTGTTAGCTTACAAATACTGGGATTATCATTCCTACTAAAACACTTAGGTATTAGGGCGTCAAGTACAGCGTCACAATCTATGCTTATCAATACTTTGGCTATGCTTATGCTATACTCTAACGCAAGATTAGGCTAAGACTAGCGCAAGTATCGTGAACAATATGTGTAGCATTGTTTCAACGCGAACACTTGCCAACTCTAATCAGTGTTTTTTATCAATACCTTAGCCTAAATGTCGTTGCGATATGGCAACGACTGTGCTGTAACCTATTGATATTGCTATGTATTATCTATACCAAAGTGTACTTCAACTATACTCTGAAGGGGTCGAATGAATACTTATAGTATACTTGAGGGTATCTTTTATGTCACACACACGCGCCAGTAAGGGTACCACACTTCATAGCTGTATGTGTACAGGTGTAGAGGGGGCCTTGCCACATATATCCCATTGAAATTTTTGGGATTTCAGACATTTGAAATCTAAGGGTTTGGTCGATACCTAGACCGCGACACGGACTTCGACTTAAACCTAACCACAAAGTCTAACCCTCAACCCCTCAACCCCTCAACCCCTCACTATACCGTAACGCGGACCTAGCTCTTTCCCTAACCTCCGACCTAGCTCTTTCCCCTAACCTCCGACACAGCCCTACCCATAGCTCTGGCTCTGCCTTTGCTTATACCCTCTTCTCTAATAACTCTTTCACGAACCGCATCAACTTTCTGAACAAATAATACCTCTGCGGCTTCGCGGGTCTTTGCACTGCACACATACCTAGACCTACCATTAATTGTTACACTAGCCCGCCAACTATCTTGTCGCTTCTGGTAGGAAAATCCCGCTCCCAACTTACTTGAGTCCCACCTAACGCCTATCAAATTCTCTCTTCGTACGTCGGTCCAATCGCCATTACGGACGCCAACGCCTTCGTCTAACCCGAGGACCTCCGTCACCGTCCGGACTTCTCCGTCAACGACACAACAAGGCATACCTCGGACCAAACGCCACGTCTTACCCTCTACGACTTCGGCATCCTCGACGTCAAAAGTAAGTTGAACTGCCGGCATCAAACAAACCCCCTTCTCATCGCCTTCGCTGCGGCTATCAGTCCGACGACTTCCTCCCGAAACTGGTTCCCCGGACCCTCGATGGCTGGGAGAGTATAAAGTCTTTCCTCATAGGCTTCAACGGCTCCGGGAACCTGGGCAACAACACCCAGCAACATGGTGAAAACCATACGATTAGAGGCTTCCTTCTCCCGAAGAGTGGCTAACGTATCAAGTACGAAGAACTCAAAGTCAGAGAAATCAGGTGCATGTACTGCACGTTCGTCAGCCTCCGACAGATACATAGCCTCATACTTATCCATCTTACAAAGCCTCCACAACGACAAAGGGACGACCACACTAACATGATCGTCCCTCTATGTCAATCACACTAACTTTAGTCCTCCCGAAACCCTATGAATACGGGACAACGAGGCTTATCTTTAACTCCAACTCTTTGATATTTGAACTTAATTGACTTCCCGATCAGCCTATCTCCTCGACTCCATAATTCGCTTCGCATCAACTCTCCCATAGCTCCGGAAGAAACATTGAAACGGCCAAACTCAGGGTTCTCAACGACAAAGCCTCCGAGAACGCCCAACGGCACTCTCCCTTCCTTTCTGGTGGATCGTTTTGCATACCCGCGTTCATCACGCTCCTGAACGTTATCATTACCCATACGTTCTTCAAGACCAATGATAGTAGCTTCCGTGTCCTCGAAACGCTTCACCTTAAACAGGATGCCTTCCCGAACGGTGCTACGGCCATACTTGTACCTCCCGTCAGGTGCTCGGAGCATAATACCCTCCCCTCCCCCTTCAACGACCTCCTCCTCAAATTGAAGCATCTCCCCCATATCCCGCACGAGACGGTGAGGCACAAGGCGAACGACACCTCCCCTCCCCACCCTCTCAACTAACTTGGCATACCTCTCCGCGAAGCCTCCGACTTCGTCCCAACGATCAAAAACCCAATACGTAAACGAAGGCTCTCCCTCATGAGACATAATTCCCGATGAAGTGGCTTGAAATGTCTCTCCGACTATCAGTTCTCCATCAAGACCATCAACCCCAATCCCCTCCAAACGGCTCCTAACGTGTAGGTTTGGGACCAGCTTGAGCTTCCTGGTTAGGACTTGTCCACCCTTACCTATACAACGAATACCATCAAGCTTAACTGAGGCTAGAAGCGGGAACTGGAGCGGAATACCCTCCTTCCACGACGCCGCGAGAAGGGGTTGAAACCCCCTAATACTACCTTCACTCATGTATCTACTCCCTAACGTCTGAAACATGGACACTGCCTTCACTCATTTATCCACCTCCGTAAATTACTTTGGTTTGTCATCCCTACGACTCTGTCAACTTCCTCCCCATCAACAAGTTTAACTAGGACAGGGACACTTCGAATTTTGTATCTCTCTGCGATCCCCAAGTCTTTGTCAACGTCAACGCGAAGAGCTTCGATCCCCATCGCGCCTAACAGCTTATCAAGCTGCTTGCAGGGGGCGCACCACGTAGCCTTAAACAACAGAAAAGTCGTCGTCACATCTTCCTCCAATTTACGAGTTACGAGTTTAGTTCAGTTTAGACCTAACCTTTACATTTCATCTCATTTCACTTACGAGTTCAGTTTGAGTCCCCGTACAAGTGCTTGTCCGTTCGTCATCACGACCTTTAGCCCGGATCGACCTTGAATACCCAGCAGCTCGTTCTGGAACCTGACTGGGGTATAAATAGACTTAACATTTCCTCCACCGCTTATCTGATAACAAAGGAACTCGTTATAGAGGCGGGAGACTTCGACAGGGGGATAGCCGTCGGATACTGTAACCTTCCCACTTCGACGAATGAAGAAGAGGACATTACTATTATCCTCTGCCATACGATTAACATTATCTTGATGTGAAGGGGGGATCGTATAGTCCGTCTTCGTCGATATCCTAGGTATTGCTTGCATGACCCAGGCGGCTATGGCTTCCCTCTCCTCAATAATCAGAACGTCTCCGAAATCAAGAACTCTCTCCGAAGACTCAACAACTCGATTGAAACTAAAGGATAACCAACGGCGATTGAAACCCTCAGTCACATCCCTACTCTTCGGCAAATGGTTGCTGCCGAACCAGTGGGCGGCCTTGCTTTTGAAAGTGAAAAGGTCTTTGCCCTTGTACTGCCCGTCTTCTGGATCACCGACGATAATGTTCTTGAACGTTGCAGCGGGAATGCTTTTGTTCTCTTCGAGATCACCGCACAGGTTAAGCAGTGAGGTTGATAGACGAGTCTTAGAGAACTTGTCCCCCCACATTGTCGGAGGCGTCGTCGTAATCACTTCAGGCGGAAAAAGTCCCTCAACTACCTTTAACAGTTGAGACTTCCCGGAGCCGGCGACACCATAGAGAAGGATCGCCCTCTGGAACCTTGTCGCCATGCCCATCATACTGACGCAAATGGCTTCTTGAAGTGCAGCCTTCTTCTCAACCTTATCGGAGTCATTCCGCCAAACGCTATCAAGAAAGGCCAGCCACTTTGGGCATTCCTTGGCTTTCTCTGGAAGATACCGAAACGGCATTACGTACGTCATCCCAAAGTCTTTGTCGTGGGGGACAAGTTCTCCGTTGCTCTTGAGGTAGCCGTTAGCAAAGTTCACCCCGGCTTCGTCTCCCCGAGGGAAGGCAAGCCGGGGCCGTGCTCCTTTCATCGTTGTCACGATGCCCTTATGGTCCCCCGCCTTCTTTGCGGCGGGGAGATCGCCGAACTCGGAGGCGACGAGAGCTGTAGCTGTAGTGTCAGCCAGGACTTCCCAGAAGTCCCCGTTCCATTGACGTAGACATCCCAACCAGTACGTTACGTCACCGCCATCGCGTTCAAGTCGCTCCAGTGCAGCCATAGCGATCTCGTTGTGGCTCTTGCCACCGATACTGTCGTTACGGATACCATTGACGGTTCTCTTGAGCGCGCCGTACGTGTACTTCTTTCCGGAATGCGTCACCATCCACTTGAGAATAATCTCTTCATAGAGAGGATCGCCTCGATAGCCTTCCGCGATCTTGACAAGCATCCGGTTGACTTCAGAGATCATCTCGGGTTCGTGTGCAAGGTCTTCGATACCAGCTTGCATGAAGGGTATGAGATGTTTCTGGATACGATCTCCGGTCCAGACCTCATTGTCTTCGCCCCAGACGATCCCTAGCTTTGTACGCTCTTCTTCGGATAAGCCTTTGTCCCAGCCCTGTACCAGTTTGTTGTTGCGGCTTAAGTCTTTGTTTATGTACTCGATGATACGAGTGATGCCTTTGTTGACGTCAAGAGGATCGCCCTTAACGTGCTGCACAAACTCTTCACCCCAGGCCCTCATCTGTCCAATAGCGTCAACTAAAGTAAGTCGTCCTCGGAGGACCTCTCTGGCAAAAAGACCTGCGGTATGGATCATCCTATTATCACGGGAACCTGTAGGGGTAAACTCCGTCAGACGACTATCACCATGGATACTGATGTCAAGTCCAAGGTCTTTTAAGGACTGTCGGAGGGTCTTCTCGAAGTCGTTGGGTAGAGGCGTCAACTGCCCAATAACGTCATAGAGCTTCACGTTTGACTTATACTCTAACCCCGTCTCGGGGTGAATGCCTTCGACTACGGTTTGATTTCCGGAGGACAGACACTCGACAATCGTCCTGCCAGCCTTGTCCTTAAGCTTGAAGGCTCGGCAACCTCCCCCATGAAACCGATAGGCGGCTGTGAAACCCTTCTTACCAATCTTTACGAAGGGAGACTTGGGCAGTAGAGACTCAATCGCCTTCAGCTCGCTATCGATGACAGTGTCAACGTCAATGAAGCAGACGTTAGAGGCAGGACCTGCGGCGATACCGATACCATGATGCCCGTCCTCCCAGTACCGATCCTGCCACCCCTGATGCTGGGCTTCCGTAGGTAGCGTCTTACAGAAGTCGGACCATTTGACGATACAAGGGCGCTTCTCCCTGGGAACGAGCGGCACGGCGGCGATGCCCGCGTCGAAATATCGACGCGCGTTTTCTGCATACGACATGAATACCTCAGGACTGAGCGATTGCTTTTTTCATCTTTTCAAGAAGCAGTGCGCGCTGATCGTCGGTCATGATGTCATCCATCATGTCGAGGATAAGCCTCTTGAACTTCTCGCTGTTAATCGATGCCTGTACGAGGTTCCGCTGCTCTATTATCTTCTCAAGCAGTGACGTTTTCGCGCGCAGATACGATATCTTTTCACTTGTGACAGTGTTACCGTCGAACTGATCTTTAACCTCATCAAACTCAAACAGAAGTCTCTCAGCATGATCGAGGAGGTCTTCGTCAGTGAGTTCTCCGGGCGTAGCCGTTGACGCTACCTTCCCAGGCTTGAGAACCCACAAGAGACGCTTCAACTCACTGGAGTACGGACACTCGTCACTGCTGAGGTAGGTACTTTCTTCTTGTACGTTCTTCAAGATGATGGTAAATGCAGTGACGAAAGAGTGATCGACTTTAGGGTATAACACCAGCCGCCCTCCAGGACAGTAAGACGGCGAACCTATCAAAACGGCTTCACGGAAGTCAAAGAATGACTTTCCAATATGACTCATACGGAATAATATTTCATGAGTGCCGATCTCAAAGACCTTTTGCAACGCGCTGAACGTCGGTTCTCTCTGATCGACCGAACCCAGAGCACGTCAAACTGGCTGCGAGACAACACCGTCCTCCGTGGGAAGCCTTTCACGACGTCGAAGTTTAGGTTTCAGGAATCAATTCTGAACGACTGGCACCCTAACCTGTGGTGCATCAAGTGCTCTCAGGCGGGTTTGACAACGATCATGATTTTCAAAATCCTGTCGTTCATCAAACGCCAGCGGGGGACGACGGCAATGTTCACGATGCCGTCCGAGGACCTGTTCAAGAAGTTCTCAACCAGCCGACTGAAGCCGGCTTTGGAGGAGAACCAAGTTACTTTTAGCTCTGAGGACGTCTCGAAGCCGGTGCGGAACTCCGGCCTCTATCAGGTCGGAACCTCATTCCTCCATGTAACGGGAACGACAGAGGGAGATGCTACCTCGACACCATCAGACATCCTCTTCCACGATGAAGTTGATCTGATGAACCAGGAGTTTCTTAGCCTGTTCCAGTCACGCCTACAACGGTCTGACTTTAAGATTACGCAGCGGTTCTCAACTCCTACCCATGTCAACTACGCTATGGATGCTGGGTATCAGACTACGGATCAGCGCGAATACATCTGCAAATGCTCAAAGTGCGGCACTATCAATATCCCAGACTTCACGAGAGACAACGTCCACATCTCCCACCTCCCCGATGACATCGAGAACCTCCATGACATCACGGAGGAGACTCTCGATACCATTGAGCCTTACCTTGATAGTGCCTATGTCAAATGTTCGAAATGTCATTCGGCACTGGACCTGGATTCCTCTGACCGAGAGTGGGTTGCGACATACCCTTCGCGTAGCCTGGGTCGGGGCTATCGGGTCCTCCCCTTCTCCTCGACAGGTATCTCGATCCCCTACATCATCGGCCAGCTTCTCCAGTACCGGAGATCGGGGTCTCTCCGACGCTTCCACAACACCGTACTTGGGAGAGCTTACACCTCTGGAGATACCTGCCTCACCCGCGACGACGTTGTGAAATGCTTTACGGAGCAGGCGGCTCCGTTAGACGTCACCGGACCCTGCTATGTCGGTATCGACATGGGCCTCACCTGTCACATCATCATCGTCTCCCCCCTGCACGGGATCGTCTTGATGGAGACCTGTGACGCGGACCTACTTGAGGCCAGGGTTAAGTCACATCTGAAAACCTACGAGATCGACGGGGGTACGATTGACCGTCACCCCTACACACCTACGGCGAACAAGATCAGAGACCTTTCCGATAAGAAGATTCTCCCTATCGAGTATCGGGGAAGTCAGGCAATCAAGCTCGTGTTGGACGAGCTGGGGAACCTCAGTCATATCCAGGCAGAGCGGACCACTGCGATTGATGCCATGGTGCAGGCAATCCGGAACAGGTTGTCGATCTCAGGTTATAGTCATCAGAAAGAGCTGATTATCAAGCATCTTACCGACAACGTCAGAGACGAACCTCTCGACGCACCGGCAGTATGGTTGAAGCGGACGGGCGAGGATCACTACGCCCATGCTCTTACCTATGCTCTGTTGGGGATGAAGGTCAACGCTGTTTGTAACGCGAATAAGAATGCCGATAACAGGTCAATGTTTGGCTGTTTCGGCATGAATTGGATGCCAGCATCGAGTGGGCTGCTCGTGCCGAGCAAGGAACAAAGGAGAGTACAACATGCCCTTTAATCTCCAGACTTTGTTCGGTAAGAAGAAGGTGCCCGCGTCAACGACGGGGCAACCGACTTCGTTTACGAACACGTACAACCCTGCTGCCACGGGTTCGATCAAGCCTCTGCCTCTGGCGCAGGAGCATCTTTCAAACCTCTACGACAACCGATTGGCGTCTGACAGCCGTGCCCTTATCCAGGACATGGCGAAGTCGGACCCCGACGTCAGCGCCGCTTTCAACGCCTACCTCACTGTCGCCAACCAGCCCGTGACCTTCTACGTCCGGGACATCCAGGGCAACCTGGACAACGACGGCCATACCCTGCTGATGCAGATGTTCACTGGTCTGTTCATGCAGTTGGACTACGGCCAGGGGTTCCAGTTCAAACAATCACTTTACCAGACCCTTGCGGACTGGCGGTACATGTTGATGCTGCGGGGCGGCATTGCTGCTGAACTTGTCTTCGGTAAGCAGATGATGCCGATGGCGATCCAGATGATCGATACCAATACCCTCCGGTGGACGGAACCGACGTCTGGTGTCTACAAGCCTCAACAGTTGCCAGCCAGTTACGCAACCCCGATCCCTCTCGACATCCCGACCTTCTTCTGCTCCTTCTATCGTCGTGATCCGACTCTGATTGCGAACAACTCTCCGTTCGTCTCGGCGATCAACACTATCGCTGCTCGTCAGCTTGTAATCAATGATCTCTATCGGATCATGAACGCGACAGGCTTCCCCCGTCTGGACGTGACCATTCTCGAAGAGATCATCACCAACAACGCTCCGTCAGATGTTGTTGCCAACGCTCAGAAGCTTCGTGAGTGGAAGACTGCTCGTCTTGGAGAAGTCAATACTGCGTTTGCAGGACTTCGTGCTGATCAGGCTTTCATCCACTGGGACAGCATCAATGCGAAGATTATAAACGAGAAGAACCCCGGCGCAGGGTTAGACATCTCGAAGATCATCGACACCTTGAATGCTCAAAACCAGGCTGCGCTGAAGGTTGTCGCTCCGGTGTTGGGTCGAGGCAATGCCAGTGTCAACACTGCGAGTGTTGAGGCCCGTATCTTCAGTCTTAATGCTGACGAGCTGAACTACCCCTTGGCAGACATGCTGTCGGGTATCTGCACAATGATGTTGAACAGTCAGGGACGGGCCAACATCGTCGAGGCAAAGTTCAAGTCGGCAGAACTTCGTCCGGAACTGGAGCTTGAACCCCAGAAGACAATGCTCTCGGCCCGGCTAAAGCAGGACCTCTCCTTGGGCATCATCTCCGACGATGAGTACACCCTTGCTCTCTACAGCCGATTCCCTCTGCCTGGGTCTCCGACGCTGTCAGGGACGGGATTCATGCCCAGCCAGGGCGCTACGGTGAACACGGACAACATCACTCCGAATGCCGATCCGTTGGGGCAGAGCTTGGTCCCCGAAGGCAGCGGTGGGGCAAAGTCGAACGGGGTCAAAGGAGCCTGAACTTTCCTCGGGGGGAGGTTTCGGTCCAATTTGGACCGAAATTCCCCCCTCCCACCAAGTCAGAACTTCTCAAAATCATAATACTTGTGACTCACAATATAATCGTTAATATATCGTCGTTTATATTTGACAAGGACAAGGCTTTAGTTCAAACACTACAGTCAGTCTCAATCAAACGATTGTTCGTTATGGGCAAGCGCCTTCCAATCACCCAAGACATCGCCGATAGGCTTGCGAAGTGCTACGGCGCTCCCGTCGCGAACCCTTCGTCGTATGCGGTGTTTGAGGCTGTCTCTTTGAATACCCAGCCTCTTCGTCGGGCCTCGGGGTTTTTCGAAGCAGCGATGATTTCGGCTGAGACCGTGGTCGAGATGGCGGCGATGGTCAATGCTGGACCGATCCCGCTTCAGACGATGCACGAAGACCAAAGTCTCCCTGTAGGACGGGTCTTTCACGCCACAACTCGGCTAGACCAGACGGGTCAGCCGGAGCTGTTGCTCCAGTTCTTTGTCGCGAACTCTGAGCCGAAGCTCATCGCCGACCTGGATCAAGGTGTCATCAACGAAGTCAGCGTCAGCTTCATGCCGAAGGCGGCGTGTTGCTCTGCCTGCGGCTTTGACTACCTCGGAAATGAAGCTGACTTCATCAACCACCTCACCCTGACCTGTCCCGACAACCATGTCATTGGCACTGACGGTGTCCATGTAAAGTTGAACGGGGTGAAGTCATTCAATGAACTGAGTTTGGTCGGTCGAGGCGCCGCTCAGGGTACGTCAATCCTGCCCGTCGAAACCTCTCAACCTTATGCCCTTGCTGCCTCGATTGGCAACAACCGGGTCCTTTCTCTTCGTCTGAACTGTGCGATTGAAGGAACTGCCATGACCACTCCCCCCACCCCTCCGGCGCCCGTGCCTGCTCCGGCCGCTCCTTCGTTTGCTGAGGTTCTGACGCTGTCGCAGAACTTCGGTGAGTTGAAGGCTACTCACGCTCAGGTAGTTGCCGAGAACGTGTCGTTGAAGTCAACCAACACGGCTCTTGAAACCCAGGTCGCTGAGTTGTCGGTGTTCAAGGCGCAGGCCGGTGAGCTGACCACGCTGAAGGCGGCTCATGAAGTTGCTTTGGCCCACCTGAAGGATGCCTACAAGGCAGTCTCGGTGGCTCTCGGCAACCTGAACCCCACCATCCCCGACGACGTTACCCTGCTGATCGCCGGGTGCAAGGCTGCTGGTCCGAACCTCGCCCTCATCTATCGCGAGGGTGGTCACAACCTCCAGGCCGGCATCACCGACGCTGACAAGTCCCAGTCGGGCATCAGCAGCTCCTTCCGCGTTCCCACTCACCGTTAAGAGGGTATCACCATGACTGTTACTCCTATTGGCTCGGGGGTGCCCTCCTACGGCATTTTCGACACTGACAACCGGTTCACGTTCCTGACTTCGGGCATCACCGACAAGACTGGCGAGGGCAGCATCGCTGTCTCCCTCGACACCACTGCTGCGATGACCGTGAAGCCCGCTGCTGATGGCGACACCATCGTCGGTCAGCTCTACAAGTGGGAAGATCGGACCCAGCTTGAAGGCATCACTGTCGGCACCGTCCAGTTGGGCCATAGCTTGGTGCTCTTCCCGGTGAAGAACGGCGCCACGGTTGCTGTCGGCGACACTGTCGTTGGCGGCGGTGCGGGCACTGTCCGCAGTCTCGTCAACATGAACATCGCCTTCAACGTCACTGGTGTCCCGGCGTTGACCACGACTCAGGCTGCGGCTCTGACGGCGACCGGCATTGCCGCGCTGACCGTGAAGGAGTTCTCGGTGACTGTTCCCAATCTCGTTGTCGAGGTGGCCCCGAATGGCCGCACCGGCTTCGTCTCCGTCCTCCTGAATTAAGGAACTCCTCCAATGCAAGACGGTAATCTCGTCGAACTTTCGATGAATCGTCGGTCCCCGGAGGCGCTCCTCGGCGGACTCCTCTCGAAGGAACGCGACGTCTCGGCCCGTGAAGGTCTCAAGTTGCTTGACGACGCTCGTCGTTACGGCCTGAGCCTTCAGGACTACCTGACCCTGGCGATTTCTCCTCGTCTGTCTGACAAGCCTGACATTGCGAAGAGCGATCTGAACGGCTTCGAAGCGGCGTTGGCCTACCTGAACCTCCCCACGAAGAACAACTTCAAAGAAGGTGTTGTTCTCCAGGCGGCGGCGCAGACGTTCGCCACCTACGACGGCACCCGTGCGATGTTCCCGGAAGTGATCGACACCATGCTGCGGTGGTCGGATCGTCTGGTGTACTTCGAGAACACCGGCCCGATTGTTGCGTCCTCGCGGACGGTCAGTCAGCCGCAGATGATCATGACCTTCGTCGATGATGGTCTTGATGGTCATGACGTCTACCGGACGAGCACTGTCTCGGAAGGTGGTCAGGTTCCGGTGCGGTCGGTCAAGACCTCGCAGACCAGCGTGACCTTCCACAAGCACGGTTATGGCTATGAAGTCAGCTACGAGTTCCTGCGTCGTGCCCAGCTTGACATTCTGACTCCGTTTGCTGCTCGTGTGCAGCGTATCCTCGAAGTCAGCAAGGTCAAGAACGTCACGAACCTGCTGATCAACGGCTACGGCACGACTGCCCACCCGGCGGCGACCGTGAAGAGGCAGTCGGCCGACTACTCGGGCGGCACTGGCTCGATCAACTACAAGGCTCTGCTGACTTGGTTTGCTGACCGCGCTGCGGCTGGCGTTCCGGTTGACACCGTCGTCGGCAACATGGCGATGTACGTCCAGTGGCTCCAGTTGTTCTATCTCCCGCTGTCGAACGCGGCTGGTGGCATCTCTGGTCAGACCGCTCAGGACGCTCTCGGCAAAGCCGGTATCGCTGTCGGTCGTCTGCCGATCCTGGACTTCAACGTCCAGTTCGCGATCTCCAGCTTCGCTCCGTCGAACCAGCTCATCGGCCTGACCAAGGCTGAGACGGTTGAAGAGCTGGTCGAGGCGAACAGCCTGATCGCTGAAGCTGACCGGGCCATCCGGAACCAGACTGTGACCTACGTTCGCACTGAGAACGTCGGCTACCGTCTGACCTTCGGTGATACCCGTCAGATTTACGACATCAGCCAGTAAGGGAATGAGGGGACCAAAGTAACTTTGGTCCCCTCCAACCTCAGATGAAAATCCTCGTACAGACGACCGGCGGAAGTCAATTGATCGCCCCGAGCGGTCAAGTTCTCAACCCCTTCCGCCCCCACGTTGTTGAAAGCTGCCCCTTCATTTCCAGCCGGATATCCTCCGGGGGAATTGAAGTGCTTCTGTCGAAGCTTACTGCGACGACGTCCGACGCTGACTTCCTGACCTTTTGGAAGGAAGACCCCGAGACGGCAGTTGAGCAGTACGAACTTGCTATGACGGCTGAGTCTACCAAGCCGGTGGAGACGATCCATGTTCCCCCCAAGGTATTACCTCGCCGGTCAAGATAGCCTCCACGTTCTGACCTTCGACAATCAGACTCCGGATACGAATAGCGTTGCCTACACCGTGAGGGACCTCACCGGAACGGCAATCCTGACTGCTCAGATACCGACCTCGGCGACCCAGCCGACAGAGAAGCTTGCAACGATCTTGGCTGTGAACAACGCCAAGACTCTGAGCGTCGAACCCCGCTTCATCGACTGGACCTGGACTCTCTTAGGAACGCCGAAGTCGGCCCGGATGGTCTACAAACTGATCGATTACCTTCTGTTCACTGTCACTCCTGATGATGTGCGGAAGAAGTTCGGTCTATCTCCCCAGGAACTACCCGACGCTGACATCGACCTTGTCGATAGCTACTTCCAACTTGATGGGTCCTTCACAACCAGCTTGGCTTCACTGCTTGCGGGAAGCTACGCTAACTCCTCGGCCGTCAACCAGTGCGTCCTCCTCACGGAATGCCTACGGTTGATCCCCAGTTGCCCTACCCGGATGGCAAAGTCTCAGACATCTGGGAGTGAATCCTTCACCCGAGGGAAGATAGACTGGGAAGTCCTTGAGGCAAAGCTCCGGGCAGACCTCGATGATTCGATGCTGCTCCTTCAGCCTCTGGCTCTTGCTCCCGTCTACTTCATGAAGACGACAGGGACGGACCCGGTCTATGGTTGACCTCATCGCCGCCGGCTCAAGGTTCGACACCGTCTACCGAACTGTCTTCGGGGTGATCGTCATTGGCCGGCTGATTGGGGTCCGGGAAGCCAACCCCAGCAACGTCGTCCCCATCCACCGTCTCTTCCGCACCTTCAGCTCTGCGGGCGCGACCTCGGGCAATATCATCATCGCCCCCGACGATACCAAACATCTGCTGTCTGACGCTCCGGTCTATTTCCTTCAGGGAGGATCGATGGTTCGAACCTTCGTCGCTACCCTGATGGATAAGACGATGAACGTGAAGCGTGCTCAAGTGTTGACAGACGCAGTGACTGGACTGTCTGTCCGAGGGTTGATGCAGACGTTGTCTACCATCTACGCCTTCTTCGAACCCGGACTTCTCAAGTTTGATAAGACAACGCATGTTGCGATGCCTCATCAATCCAGCAAGGTCTACACTAATTATCTGCTGAATACGAATGACGTCCTCGACGACACCTACACCGTGACGAAGGTCGATGTCATTGCAGGGATTACCGTCGCTGAGGTGACGACATGACCCTTGAAGAGGTTCTTCAGCAGAAGTTCTCTGCTAATTTGCAGCTTCGTATTAAAGGTGCGAAGGATATCGCTGTAAAAGCTGCGGATCGTTGTGCCGATCAGGTCTTCCAAGAACTCTCCAACGTCATCATCGAAGAGTCCTACCCCAACACCGTACCTGTATCGGGTTGGCCCTCTCTTGAGGACGGATGGAAGCGCCGGAAAGCCAAGTTTGGTGCCCATGAGTGGTTCATCGGTTTGTCCCTGCCCCACCTCTCAACTCAGTTGAAGAAGCTGTCGGGGACGAAGGTCTGGGGAAAGACGACAGTCCAAATCCTGAACGCCGAGAAGGGATTCTGGGGTCGGACCCAGTCGGTATCGAAATGGATGAAGGGCACTCCTCAGGAGTTTGCCCTGACGATGTTCCCCAAGCTTGAGTCCGAAGTAGGCATTGAACTTACTTTGGGCGAGAAGGACATTGCTGACAAACTGCGGAACCGAAAGCGGAAGTATCGTAAGCTTCTTGGTCCCTTCGTGAAGTGGTATCTCCACGTCAAAGTCAGAGCCGCAGTCGATAAGGCTCTGAAAGAAGCAGGATACGCAGTGACATGAGCCACTCATACTTCCACGTCTTCAAGACGCTTATCAAGTTCTGCCTTGACACCTCGACAGAGATAGTTGCTGCTGGGTACTCCGCGAACATTGAGTTCGTGAACTTCGAAGAGCAGTCCACGATCTTTCGTCTCCCTGCAAGCGATGTCCTAGGCATTGGCTCCTTCTCTTTCCAGCCGATGAAGGAGCAGTACGTCTCCCACGTTGGCCTCGCCGTATCCACTGTCAATGACGAACACCTCTTCCGTCATGCCCAGTTCATTGACTTGCTCGTCAATAAGCTGCTGCCCGACCGAGTGCTACCCCTCTACTCTGCCGATACGGGGCTGGCGATTGGCTCCCTGTCGGTCGCGGAGGGCACGACAGTACGGTTCGTCGAACGTTCGGAGGACCGCAACATTAGGTTGATTTTATTCACCCTAATTTCAACTCCGAAATATAGCCCAGTGTGAGTCATATCAAGTAAAAACCCCTCGGGGTGGTAGACGATCTCTGGTATTCTACTACAAACCTCCGTCCAAAGGGAGCTTCCCATGCCCGGTGTTGCTGTAACAAACGAGTTTCTTCTGTCTTCGGCAACCATCATGGTTGGCCCGATGGCTGATCTGTTCAAGCTGAACGTTGCCAATCACTCTCTCGGCCTCTGCAAGAACGTGAACTTCAAGACTGAGTTCGGTCAGGTCGTTCTCGGTCAGGGCGTCATGAACACGCCTGTTGCGACCGTCAAGAACAGTGCGAAGGCGACGATCACTGCGGAAATCTACGAGTACACCGGCAAGAACTTGGCCTACGGCCTGGGTCTCGACGGAACCTCGGTGGTCTCCACTGCTGTTGCCCCGCTGGCTCTGTCGGCGACCCATACGGGTGATGATACGACCCCCATCGTCGCTGTCACCTGCACTGCGGCGACTGACGTTCATGCCAGCTTCCCCTCGGGCGCTTGGATCATGATCCAGGAACGTTCGGGCGAGTACGACCACGTTCACGTTGCCCAGCTTGCCTCGGTCTCTTCGTACGGCACTGGTGTTCTGACTCTGACCCTGACTCTGACGGCTGCTACTGGTCTGAAGACCGGCAACACCTTCACCACCGCCGCTCAGGTGTGGGTGATGAGCAAGCTGTCGGTCGGATCGCAGCAGGCCACTCCGTACCTCGCGATGAAGATCGTTGGTCTTCTCCCGAACGGTCAGAAGGCTCTGCCGTTGTACTTCCCGAAGGTGCAGATCACCAAGGGCGCCGAGATCGTGTTCGACACACAGAACTTCGGCAAGATGCCCTACGAGTTCTCGCCGCTGGTTTTGACCTCCTCTGAATCAACCTCAGCCATCCGGACCCTCTTCGGCTCCGATCTGGCCCTTGCCTTCAAGGACTCTGGTGATTAATGCTTGACACCCTGAATGTCACTATCGGAGGCGAAGACCACGAGGTCTTCGCCTCTTATGGCCTGATGAACAGTCTTAGCCGAATCATTGGCGACGTCGATCAGGTTACAAACGTTCTGTTGAACCCCGAGTTCCGGGACCAAGTTCTCCTTGCGGTTCTCTCACCCCGCACGAAGACTGGGAAGATCACCTCAAAGATCGAACTTGATGATCTTGAGCTGACTTCAGAGCTTGCCCGAGAGATTCTGGAGTGGGCGGCCGACCGCTTCCTAAATTTTACGCTTCCCTTAGCAAACTCGGCAGTGACGAAGATGATGGAAGTAAAGCCGCAGATCGAGAAGATGGCGAAATCGATGTCCTCCTGAAGTGGTTCGGAGGACTTAGCTTCGCTGAAGCCCTCTCCTGGTCCTTCGGTGTCGTCCCAAGTCAGTTGAATGAGGTCTACTGGAGCAATACGTTTGAAGACTGCCAGTTTAAAATCCGTATTCGGATCGGCCAAGAGCAGGCCAACGCGGTTCAGCAGTACCAAGCGATTGCTCTAGTCCTCAGCAAAGCCTTCGGTGGAGAGAAGAAAAACGATCTGCCGAAAGCCGTACAGTCTGAGGAAGAGTTAGCCGAAGCCTTCAAAAATATGTTCGGAGCGGGGACTGTAAGATGACGGATGAACCCAGCAATCTTCCATTTACAGTCACCGTCCAGGGCGCCGAAGCTCTCGATAAAGTCAGCAAGTCGGTTGCAGACTTAGCGACAGTTTCAGCCGACCTAAAGAAGCATATGGGGTCTCTTTCAGAGGGAATGAGAGAGAACTTTGACGGTCTGGGTAAGAGCATTAAACAATCGATGGCCCCCATGAGGGAGCTTCTTTCGGTGTTCTCTCTAGCCTCAACTGAGGCAGAGATCAGCACTCGAAGGATATCTGCGCTCAAGAAAGAGTTCACCAATAGTGAGATCAACCGAGCTACCGGAGACCTCAGGAAAGAGGTTGCACTTCTAAACATTGAGAAAAAGAAGTATCAAGCTGAGGTCGATGACGTCAACCGGCTTCGTGAGGAGCTGAACAAGGCTTCATCCTCCCAGGCTGCGGCCCAATCCAAGATGGACGCACTGGTTGCCAGCCGTAAGAACTTCCTCCGCAAGGACGGTGAAGTTAGCGGGAACACTCCCCGTGCTGCCGCAGACGAGTACCGAGGGAGTGCCCTTGAGAAACAGGCTGCGGAGCTATCCATCAGTGGGTTGAAGGCGAAGCTTGGTAGCCTCTCCGGGTCAGAGAAGAACCTCTCCGATATAGAATCAAAGCTCAAGCTGCTGAATACCGGAATTGAGCGGGTGATGCTCAACATCGGTAAAATCAGCCAGCTTGACACCGCTTCGAAAAATCTCAATCAGTATCTCTTCAAACAGGCGAAGACGGAATCCACCTCCGATGACGCCGACACTATGGGTCGTGTTCGCTTTCAGTTGAAGGCGATCAACAAAGAGAAGATTGGGGCAGCGAAAGAGGCTCAGGACGAAGCGTCTAAGGATTCCAGCTTAAACGCTTCGGCAAAGCGTTTAAACCAGTACCTTTATGGTGTCGAGGAAGACTCGTCCGTTGGTCGGGGTAAAGAGCTTCTCTCTAGCTTTAGGTTCCAGATCAAAGACATCACGAAGCAGAAGCTTGCCGAAGCTACAGCCGCTGCGAATGCCGCTGCCAAGGATACGAGCCTAACGTCAGCGTCTGTCCGTCTCAATAAGTTTCTATTTGGTGTCGATGAAACCGAGTCGGCCAATAGAGGCAAGGACCTCCTGACTAGCTTCCGATCTCAGTTGAAGGCGATCAACAAAGAGAAGTTAGATGCACAAAAGGCAGCAAGTGCAGAAGCTAATGCTGAGGCGGATAAGCAGGCCAAGCTGGACTTAGCGTCCATCAGACTTAACCAACTGATGGCGAAGCAGCAGCTCCAGAAAAACATCGACGACAATAAGCCCGTACAAACACCGAAGCAGCCTGCACCGACCAAGTCCTTTGACGATAAATGGGCAGACCGTAATGCCAACCTCTTCGGCGACGGAGGCGCAAACTTCCTTGCCCTCCAGGCGCGGATCATGCTTGGCTATCAAGCCTTAAACGTCGTCATCGGGCAGATCACCGGCAGTGTCCAGAGCGTTGTCGATCTCCAAGACGCTCTCAAGTCACTTCAGGCTATCACTGCCACCTCCTACATCGACATGGAGAGCCTGAAGAAGGTCATCCTTGATACCGGCGCTACGACCAAGTTCACCACCGTCGAGATTGCCAAAGCTGCGACTGTCCTCGGTCAGGCCGGCTTGAGTGCTCGGGAGATTGCCAAGGCTCTCCCTGCCATCACGGGTCTGGCTGCTGCCATGGGCGGCGACCTGAACAGCGCAGTGGACGTCGCCACCTCGGCCATGGGTGCCTTCAATCTCCAGGCATCCGATATGGGGCACATCTCCAACGTCATGGCCGCAGCCATGAACCAAAGTAAGTTGGACATCGACAAGCTTGCCCTCGGCCTTCAGTACGCTGGTAACGTAGCCGGTGAGAGCGGTATTACGATCACCGAGTTCAACGCCATCTTGGCGACGATGTCGGATCGGGGTATCAAGTCCGGAGCAACCCTCGGCACAGGTATTCGTGAACTGATCAACGAGTTCACTGCCCCGACAGCGAAGCTCATCAACTACCTCAAGATCATTGGACTGACCGAAGACGACATCAGCATCAAGACCCATGGCTTCATCGGCGTCATGAAGAACCTCTCCGAAGCTGGCTTCACGGCTTCGGATGCGATGAAGGCTTTGAGTATCCGAGGAGGTAATGCTTACTCGGCCCTCAGCCAGGGTATCGACGGTATCGACGCTCAGATAGCAAGCTTCAATGAGTCCTCGGCAGTCATTGAAGCCAACGCGATCCAGATGGAGAGCTTGAAGGCGACCTGGGTCTCCTTCCAGAACGTTATCACAGCGACAACCGATACGGTCCTAACAGGCCCGATGCTGTTTCTACAGAAGACCTTGGCCCAAGTCCGTGACGCTCTGAAGTCTGTCAATGATACTGCGGGGGGGATGCTTCGTATCCTCGGAGACGTCGGCATGGGCGCTGTCGTCGTCATGATGAGTAAGTGGGCCTTGAGTCTGCTCAAAGTTGGGGAGCTATTATCGGGGTTGATAGCTCAATTGAGATTATTACCGGGGCTACTTGCTGGGCTTGCTGCCTTTAACCCCTTCGGGTGGGTAGGAGCTGTAGTTGCCGGCATAGCAGTTGCTGCCGGGGCGGCTGTTGCATATGTAGTATCTCAGAATGAGGTAAGAGACAGCCTTAAGGATTTAAATAAGGCGTTTGACGAAAATAAATCTCATCTCGACGCTATTAAGGGCGAGTACGATTCCCTGCACGGTCGTCTTGAGTCTGTTTCATCTACGATTGTCAATTTGTATAATCGTCAGGAGAGACTGACGAGTAACTCCACTGAACTTAAGACTGCTGTCTCTGAGGCTCGTTCACGTTTTGGTGATCTGAACAAAGAGCTGTTCACCAACATCGATACCTTTGACAAGCTTGTGTCCGCACTGAAGAATGTCAAGGTCGCCATTGACGACCTCTCAAAGGACAAGCTGCTTGCTCTTCAAATCGAACTGAAGACAGGTATCGACTTGGCAATGACGAAGTTTCATGAGGCTAAGGGAAACGCCCTGGCGGAAATTCAGTCGTTGGGCGTCCAGGGGTTCGGTCCCACTACTTTGCCAACTTCCCTCAGGACTCCGGACTCACTCAAGGCTTTGGAGCTTATCCAACGTACGTCAGAGCCATCCGGGTCTGAGGAAGCATCAGCATCCATCCGAGCCATATCGCAGCTTCTTGTCAGCATGAGAGAACAGGTATTAAAGCCTGAGGGTAAGAGCGTTGAGCTTATCGATATGTATCAGAAGAAGCTGATCCCTGGACTCGAAAACGTCGTTAAAGCTCTTGAGTTAGCCAAAGAAGGTTACGACAAGATTGCTGCGGCCAAAGAAGGAATCAAAGCCTCCGACCAAGACAAACGCTTCCAGTCACTTGGGGCCGACGCTACTGGAGGAACATCAAAGAATCCTCTAGTGAACCGCGTGGCCGGTGAGTTGGGCTACGGTTGGATGGGGAGTGCGTTTGACGCTATCATCAACCAAGAGTCTGGCGGCAACCACATCGACCCCAGAACTGGTAAGATTAACACAAGCAAGTCAGGCGCACTCGGTCTCATGCAGATGATGCCAGAGACCTTTAAAGCTATTGCGAAGCCCAACAAGAACGGCTTTGGACCCTCACCCGACATTGCCAACGAGGAAGACAACCTCCGGGCAGGTATCCTAGAGTTCATGAAGCTTCTAACTGACCCCCAACATGGTGGCGTTGAGAATGCTCTGATTGGATACAACGCCGGACCCGGTTATATTACTAATGGCAAGCCGCTCTTTAAAGAGACCCAGAACTATGTTAAGAAACTGAGTGGCCCCGTCTACGCTGCCTATGACGCCGTCCCAGGTAATGCGAAGGCCCGTTACGATCAACTCCGTGCTGAGATTGCGAAGACGAATAAGGATTTGGATGAGACGAGCAAAGATGGGGGCAATCCGTTAAAGACGGATCAGATATTAGATAAGAAGCAGAAGCAGCTCGTCGAAGCTAAAGCTATCGAAGAGATTCTGAAGAGAGACAACGCCGAACACGGCGGCAAAGACGTTTCGATTGCTGAGTATCAGACTCTCGGTAACGAAGGCTTAATACAGCTTGAGGCGTCACGTAAGAAGAACAAGAGCGATCTCGTCAAACTGTATACCGATCAGCTTGCAACTAATGCTGCTGAAAGCAAGAAGATTGAGAAACTTGCCGAGCTAGTAAGCCCAGCCAACGTCGGAGACATTGAAAAGCTGAAGAAGCAAGGAGAGATGCTCGAAGCCACCCGTCTTGAGCTTGAAAAGGGCAAGGCGAAGGCCGAGCACTCTGACAGCCCCTATAACTATGAAGCTGCCGTCAAAGAGGCTGTGGCTAAGATGATGGCGAATAGGGAGACGCTTTCTAAGTTCTTTACCAAACAGCAGGAGGCTATTGAGTCTCTTCGTAAGGCTGAGGATCACACCACTCTCGACGCACACTTGAAGGACATCACCGATAAGGAGCGAAAGCTCACCAATGCTGAAAAGCTTGCTGATGCAACGTCTCAGTTTGGACAGTCGCAGAAGACGGCTTCGAACCTTCAAGCTGCCTCAGGTTTTTACAAAGGTGGAGAAGGTGTCTTCGCGAGCCTGGGTGCTCAAGCGACCCAACAGGCCGATCAGGCCCGAAAGGATATGCTGGAACTGCAAACCAGGCTTCTCAACGAACAGAGAGTAGCTTATGAGCAGATACTGGCAACTGGAAGACAAGACCTCGCCGCCGCCGCAAAGGCAACGGAGGAAGAGACAAAGAAGCTGAACGCCCTCAAGGGTCAGGCGAATACCCGTCATGAGCAACTTGCTTCTAATGAACGCCTTAAGACTCTGGAGGGAGATCGGGCTAAGGCTCTAGCTTTAGTGGACTCGACCGAGACAAAGATTCTAGCTATCAAGCAAAAACAGGTTGCTGTCGCTGACGAACAAAAAGCTGCTGACATCATCAAGAAGGATAATCTTGCTGACCTTCTTGTCCTTCAGATGAAGCTTGAAATGATTGACCTTGGCAAGGGGGGATCGTTTAACGCCTCTCTTGCTGAAGGCTTTGGTGGCGCAATGAAGAACATGCGTCAGTCTATGGGGCAGTTCTTCACCGATTGGGAGACGGGGGTTCACAGAGGAAGCGACGCCTTCAAACAGTTTGTCTCTGGCATCTTGAAGTCAATGCTTCAGGTTATCAACGATGCCATAGCGAAACAGTTCATGAAGATGATACTGGGGTTTGCTCTCAAAATCTTCGGGGGGGTAGACGGCGGATCAGCCGACGCTGGAGGGGGCGGGGCTAAAGGTGAAGCTGATGGAGGCCCCATCCTCCCCCGATACGCTTCGGGTGGCCCCATCTCCGGTGGAACCCCCGACAAAGACTCCGTCCCTGTCGTCACGATGCCTGGGGAGTGGGTGATCAATCAGAAGGCAGTCAAGTCAGTTGGGAACGACTTCATGAAGTCTCTCAACGACAACGGAGCTGCGGCGTTGAAGGCAACACAGCCAATCATGAACCTTAGTCAAGTCACTGCGAACAACAATAACAACGGCCATGTCAATGTCTGGGTCGTCTCTCCGGATCAGACTCCTCCTCCGGGACCGAAGGACATCATCGCCACCGTTGCCCAGAACATCAGTCAGAACGGGCAGATCAAGCAGATGATCCAAAGCGTTGCGATGGGGAGAGTATAATGACCACGTCCTATGAGACCTTCAACTTCCCCTATCATCGTTTCCGGATCGACTACCTTGTCAACAGCAGCAGCGTGAAGTTCGGGAACGCCTATGAAAGTACGTCGAAGCCAAACGCTCCTGCACAGCGTCAGTTTACGCTGAACATGATTGGGATGCGTTGGGTCAGCTCTAATGGGAAGACTATCAGCCGAACCCGTACCCCGTTGATCAACGCCGCTGCTCTTGAAGACTTCTATCGTTCTCATCAGCTCTATGGGAAGTTCTACTACAACCTTCCGACAGAGACAGCGATCCTTGTCCGTTTCAAGGACGTCCTGAAGCTTCCCTACGTCGAAGGCAATACCGGCGTCCTACCCGAGTTCGAGGTATCCCTCCTGGAGCAGTTCCTATGACCGACCCCCGGACAGACTCCTACAGCCTGACCCCAGACGGCATTGTTGATCTTTTTCGTATTACACTAAGGACAGGGGCTTTTCTCCACCTTAAGTTGAACGATACCGTTACTTGGCAAGGGGATGTATATGAGTCCTGCCCGATCCAATTGACAGGGGTATCCCGCAGTTCTGATGGGCAGGCCAACCGTCCGTCATTGACAATCGCGAACCCTGATAATATACTCAGCCCGTTCATCATCAATGGATACTTGGACCGGGCCTTCGTAACCCGTAAAAGCGTCCTCTACCAAAACATGCTGAACAATCTCAACATCTGCGATGAACGTCTCTGGGTCATCAGTCGTTGCACTCTTCTTACTAATCAGCTTGCGACGTTTGAACTGAGAGATGTCATTGACGGTCCCAACTATCGATGTCCGGTTCGTCTCTATCTTCCACCCGACTTTCCCTTTGTGACCCTATGATCGAGTACAAGAACCTACTTGGACGTCAGTACGAAACGGGGGTCAGCGACTGCTGGTCTATCGCTATTGACTACTACTGGCAGAACCACGGGTTAAGGTTGACCAATTACGCTCGCCCCTCAGACTTACCTGAACTGGGTTGGTCTCTCTATCTCAAGTACCTTGAGACGGAGGGGTTTGAGATGTTGGACATCCCCGTTCGACTGCTGAAGCCCAGCGATCTGATCCTGATGACGCTGCGTTCAAACCTCCCCCACCACGCCGCTGTCTACGTCGGTGAGGGTAAGATCATCCAACATCTCCCTGGCCGACTCTCCTCCGCAGTCTTCTACGACGGGACGTGGAGGTCGGCGACGACGAACCTCTATCGGCACAAGCTGGTGAAGGACACACAGACAATCCCAGAGATGACCCTTGAAGAGGCACGGAAAAATGTTCTCGGGTATTGAGGTTGAGGCTGAGGAGAAGGTTGGGATTGTCACCCTAGACGGTGAGATCGTTCAGCTTGTGAACATCAGCCTGGAGCCGACAAAGGGCTTCATCATCTCCGGAGGTGACATCCTTGAGTGGTTCATCTCGGGGAAGGCTAAGGCTTCATGGCATACCCATAACAGCAACAGTGCCAACCTCAGTTCTGATGACTATCTAGGCTTCTCGAACTGGCCCAACATGGATCACTACATCGTATCCAAGAAGTCCGTCCATCGCTACTACACCGTAGACGGAGCCATCTTGGAAGACATCGATGGGAGGGTTGTCCGTTGAGGGTATTCCTTTATGGGAAGTACGCTGGACTTCTCCCAGACGGATACGCTGACGTCCACGCTGAGACAGCCGCTGAGGCTATCGAGGCTATCACAAGTCAGTTGAGAGAGTTCCGGACGGGTCCTCGACATACCATTGTCGCTGTCGGATTTGAGTCCGAGGAAGCGTTGAAGGCGAAGACGGACGTCACTGAGATTCACCTTGTCCCTGCCTTCTTCGGGGGGACTGCGGTCCTCCGTATCGTCGTTGGCGTGATCCTCATTGCCGTAGCATGGTGGAACCCTGCTGGCTGGATGTCGGCCGCGATGGTCACGGGTATGGGCGCAATGGGTGCCTCTCTCGTCCTCGGAGGGCTGATAGAGTTGATGGCTCCGCGAAGGACTACGTCGGCGTCAAGTGGTGGGTCTGATCCTGCTGCATCTGCATATCTCGGTGCTCCTAAGAATACGGTGAAGATTGGAACGCCAATCCCGATCTTCTACGGAGAGGCGATGATCGCGGGCCAGTATCTCTCGTTCAATATCACAACTACAGATGTTTTCCCTAAGCATACTGACGGGACGACAGACTACCCTGCGGGGCAGGGGTGGCAGACCCCAACCGTTCCCGTCGTCACTGTTTAAGTATGGGTATGATCATGGATACCTCATTCCACGGACGCTTTGACGATAACGGAGGTAATCCCCCTCCTCCCCCCGTCAGAACTCCGGATAACCTTCGCAGCACAGATCGAGTTGAGTTTATTCTCGGACTGTGCGAAGGACCAATTAAGGGTCTCCGTAACGGTCATCAGGACCTATTGATCAACGGATCACCTATTGAGGATGTACAGGGAAACTCATCGATAGGTGATTTTGCCTTTCGTTTTTTACCGGGGGCTTCGTCGGATGAAACGATTGTCCCTATTTTAGGAGGCTTTTCGAACCCTTCTCCCGTAAACCAAGCTCTCCACTTTATCAAACCTTTGGCTGGACACGACCCCATAACGTCCCCAATCACACATCGACTTCCCGCAGCTTCCTCATCGAACACCCCTACCACTGCTGTAGAGGTGCGACTTGCCATCAATCAGCTTTACTACCAAAACGACGCGGGTATATTTGGCTCATCGATGGAGTTTCGAATTGATTGGAAACTAGCCTCGGAAAGCTCGTATCTCCTATATGGGAATATTACAATTTCTGGAAAGACTACGAGTACCTATATTAAAGATATTCGGATACCTATAACAGCTACCACCGAAGCAATCGATATCCAGGTTACAAAACTATCCTACGATGGCGATGGAGCGACAACAGCAAACGACCTTTTCTGGGAAAGTGTCCAGGCAATCTCAAATGAGAGCCTATCATTCCCCAACACAGCGGTTCTTCAGTTCTTCGCCACAGGAAATAGTAAGCTTACCTCTATACCTGAAGTTACCAGTATTTGTCATGGTCGATTAGTTAAAATACCAAACGGCTACAATGGTCTAACTAGAACTTGGAAAGGGGGTATTTGGGACGGAACCTTTGTCATTGGCTACACCAACAACCCCGCTTGGGTTCTTTATGACTTTGCCACGAATGCTACCTTTGGGTTGAATACCTACTACCCCATCTTCCTCAGCAAGTGGGATGTCTTTGACATTGCCAACTGGTGTGACAATCGGATCAATGACATTCCCCGATTCTCGTTTAACCTTCTGTTGGCTGAACTTCGGGGAGCGAAAGAGCTTGCCCAGTACATCGCTGGCGCCTTCAACGGAGTGTTCTTCGACGACGGCGCCGGGACGGCACTACTCCGGGTGGATCGACCCAGCGATGCCGTCGCTCTCTTCAGCTTTGAGAATGTCGTCGATGGAAAGTTTGAGTATGGTTTCACGGACATCACAGAACGATACAATGATATAACTGTAGCCTTCGTTGACCCACAGTTGAACTATCAGGAAAACCGGGTCCGAGTCTTCAATCAGGATCATATTGATACTTTTGGGCGAATCCCTCTCGACTACGTTGCTGTCGGATGTACTGACGCCGATGAGGCTGCCCGACGTGGACGTTATCGTCTTGAGAGCTACCTGACAGAGACATTGTCGGTGAGGTTCACGACGAGTAGGCAGGGCATCTATCTCCAGCCTTTCGACATCATCCTCATCTCTGATCATACAATGGGCTTTGGTATCCACGGGCGAATCCAGAGCGTCAGCTCTGACCGTAGGGTAATTAACCTCCGAGACTCAATCTATCTGGAGACAGGATTTACCTACGTTATCAATATCGATGGGCCTGACGGAATAGATCGTCATACGCTTATAAAGTACCAAGGTGGGAATCTATCGACCATATCTCTTGTTCTTCCCGTCTCCGAGAGTATTCCAGAACAAGCCGTGTTCAGCATTGAATGCGCTAACTTCGGGGGTATCCCTAAGCCCTTCCGTGTAATCCGAATCGAGGAGACTAGCCCCGAGGGTAACGTCGTATCCATTACTGCATCTGAAGTGAACAGGTTGAAGTGGAGTGCAATCGATGCCGGGTCGTTTTCGTGGACTCCGAAATATACGCCAGCGACGGCTGGCCCTTCTGCCCCCACCGGCCTTATCCTTCACGATGTCAGCTTTACAGCTACAGATGGGACCTATCACAGTCAGCTCAGACTTGATTGGACCCGACCAGATGCAGCTCAAATCCACTCCTTTGAAGTCGAATACCGGCTCTATGAAGACACCGAATGGTCAGCTACCCTAACCGTATTGAATCCCAATACGTCGATCACCGTCACCACGTTAAGGGATCGCACTGACTACGTCTTTCATGTTCGTACTGTAAACACTGCGGGTGATCGGAGTCTTTGGGCTGCAATCACCGGCAACATTGCGAACAATGCACCTCCAGGGAAGCCAACGTCGGTGACTGCGGAGGGGATAAACTCCGGGATTAAACTAACTTGGGTCAACCCCACTGATGCCGACCTTAGGTATGTTGAGATTTGGGAAGGGACGACGTCTAATAGATCAAGCCCGGTAGCTAACTTAATTGGGTCAATCAGTGCAACGAGCTTCACTCGGATGGGACTGAGCGGCGGGGTACGACGTTGGTACTGGCTGAGGGCGGTTGACTTCAGCGGCAATACCTCCGATTGGAACTCATCGACGGGGACGGCAGCAACGGCTAAAGCTGTTGGAGAAGACCCCTATGACATTGCCTCTCGGTCTATCTCTGCCCTACAACTTGTGACTGACCTTGCTACCCCTATCTCCTTAATTCCCTCGATTCAGACGTCTGTTTCAACGGAAGCATCTTCTCGTCAGAATGCAGACAATGCTTTATCGAGTCGAATTGACACTGTAGCCGCTACGGTAGGAAATGCTGGTGCTCTTGTTCAAACTGAAGCAGATGCTAGAGTAGCTGGAGACACGGCAAATGCTTCCTTAATCACTAAACTCAGTACAATCGTTGGGTTTAATAGCTCATCTGTTGAGGTAAAGGGTACTGTCATTGACGGGTTAAAGGCTCAGTACACTGTAAAGGTCGATGTTAATGGAAACGTAGCTGGTTACGGATTGGCATCTGAAGCTATAAATGGAACTGTAAGATCATCATTTGTGGTTAGAGCTGATAGGTTTGCAATTCAAAATACGACTTCCGGTGTCGATCAACAGAATCCAACAATCCCTTTCATAGTTGATAGCTCTGGAGTATATATCAATTCCGCATTCATTCGCGACGCTACTATCACAAATGCAAAGATAAAAAATCTGACAATCAACGGTACGAAGATTCAGGATTACACTGTCCGTAATCAAGCAGGGTCTTCCGGAGTTGATCCTTTTGTTACTCTTGTTACAACAGGAAATCCTGTTTTGCTTATTGGAGCGGGGTATTTCATTGTTACACTCGGTATTAGTGGCCATATTGTATCTTGGATGTGGTGGGGAGCAGATATGGGGTATTTGGACCTTACGGCTGGAGTTCACACATTTAGCAGGAGTACCTTTAACAACCCCGGTATTGGACATGGCGGTGGTTCAGCGACGTTTAATCTTACCGATATCTTCGCTTTGGAGTTAAAAAAATGAGCTGTAAGTTCATCAGGTATGATGCGAAAGGACAAATTCACGCTACAGGGTTTTGTAACCCCGACCATCTCGATTTACAGAATCTTGAAGGTTATACATTACGCGAGGTTAATTTCGATGTGTCCTACTTGACGGATTATATCGACCTGACCACGTTTGAGATTCTTCCTCGACCTCCAGGACCGACATCGCTACTCGACCTCCCCGTCCCCTGTACAGTGACGGTGAAGTCTCTCTCACTCAATACTGAAGAGACTTACGAAGTCGATGACGGAGTCTTCGAGTACGACGACCTCCCAGGCTCTTATCAGATGACGGTGAAGTCTTTCCCTGCTCTTGAGAGTGTGATTGAGGTGACGCTATGAGGGTCCAGAAGTCTCGGACTTTGGAAGAGGTTATGAACCTTCGATCTGCGGCCTATCTTGAAGCGTGGCCGATCTCGAACCAGCTTGAAGCGACACAGGACAACTTGGCCGGAAAGCCCGCCAAGTACCAGCAGATGATGAGCGATTTTCAAAGTATCCGTGATCGCTACCCGAAATAAAACTTTGGCTTCAGGCCAACTTGTGGTAATATTCGCCTTGACCAAGGTGAATATTTACTATGAGTCATATCCCCGTGACCGAACACTCCCGCGAAGCCCTCGCCGATGAGTACGTTTCCCTGTTCGAGCAGTGCGCCCCCGCAACCTACACCGCGAGCGCCATCACCCGTCTCGTGTCCGGACAGGAACGCTACCTCAAGGTCCAGTCCTTGTGCGGGGTGCCGTGGTGGTTCACGGGTCTCCTGCACACGATGGAGTGCAGCGGGCGCTTCGACCAGCACCTCCACAACGGCGACCCGTTGTCGGCCCGTACAGTTCAAGTTCCCGCAGGACGTCCCCACTACCCGACCTGGACTTGGGAGACCAGTGCTGTTGACGCGCTGACCTTCCAGACCTGGAGTGAAGATCAGGTTCGTCGTCTCCCGGACGGGACTGCTGATTGGACCCTGCCCACGACCCTGTGGCGTCTCGAAGCTTACAACGGCTTTGGCCCCCGCAAGCGTGGCATCCGTTCCTGCTACCTCTGGGGTAAGTCGAACCTGGAGCAACCCGGTAAGTACGTTGCCGATGGGCAGTGGAACCCGGAGGCTCGGACGGCGCAGATCGGTTGTGCTGTCCTTCTGAAAGAGATGATCAATCAGGGGATTGTAACGTTATGAACGACCATCTCAAGTTAGTTGGGACCTACCTTCTGGCGCGTCTCTCCGAGAAGACAACTGCTGCCGGCTTCGCCCTCCTCATGGGCAGTGTCCTTGGCTGGAGCGTCGAAGTTGATGCTGCCTTGGGCCTCCTGATCGCCGCAGGGGCGGGTGCTGCACTGATGGTCATCCCCAGCGACCTTCTCGTAAAGGTGAAAAATGACGGCAGTCCTACTTGACCATCTTCTGAGTTGGCTTCCCACAGTCGGAGGCATCCTCGGAGCGTTCTTCTACGGAAGATCAATGGTGAAGACTGAGCAGACCAAAGCAGTCCTGAAAGACGTGGAGAAGGCCAGTGTCGTACAAACTTCTGTTGCTGCCGCTGATGATGTTGACCTTGGCAAGCTGCACGACAAGTGGACACGATAGCAATCTCTGCTTGGTCTCAAAGCCGATCTATATGGACAAGTCTGATGTCCTATCTAAAAGCACGCTTCGTCAAATAGTTACCTTTGACGAGGTCTGGGAAAAACTTTGTAAGTAGGAGTCAATCATGTCCTCAGGTATGTACAAGATCGGAGAGGAAGGGCTTCTCGGAGCCATCAATCTCTCCACCGACGTCATCAAAGCTCGCCTTGTCACTGGGTCCTATACCCCGAACCTGACGACGGACACGTCGCTGACGAACGTCGGAGCAGGTGTCGGCACCGATCAGACGTTGGCAAGTATTTCTGTCACGGCTGGCGTCTTCAACGCAGCCAACTCGACCTGGACTGCCGTCGCGGCGGGCAGCACCCTCGTCGCTGCCGTCATCTACAAGTTCGTTACGAACGACGCGGGTAGTACCCCGATTGCCTACATCCAGTTCACGAACTCGACGACGACCAACGGCGGCGACATCACGATCCCGTGGACGAACTCGGCGAACAAGATTTTCACCCTCTCCTAAGCCACCAGCTTTCATCAGGGTAGGGATGTTCCATGACTGACACCATCAGAGTCTTAGCCGATCAGTTGACGGCGCTCGCCGACAACACCTCGGGCAACATCACCCCGCAGAACATCCGTGATGTTGTCCTATCGTTGTATCCGTCCACCTATGCTGGGAACCCCAACGGCAATGTCGCTGGGACCTTCCAGGGTCAGGAAGTGATGGATACGACGAACGGCATTCTCTGGTACTGTCGGACTACTGGCATTGCTGCCAGTGCGACGTGGGTGCCTCAGGTTGGTCTCCGGGCTGTCGTCGCCACCGGCACTGCCGATGCAATGTCGGTTGCCATCCCCGGAGCCTCCCTCCTCGACGGAACCATCATCGCTGTCAAGTCCATCGGGGCGAACCTGTCTCCGACCCCGACGTTGAACTTGAACGCTACGGGGAACACGACGATCACGACCCGTGGGGGTCAGACCCTCCAACCCGGCGACAACGGCGTCGCAGGCTTCATCGCCCTCTACGAGTATCGGTCGAGTTCAACTAACTTTGAAATGCTGAACCCGGCTGCGGCTCCGGGAGCGTCGTTGACTTCGACTTACGTCAACACGGCGAAGTTGGCCGTACAAGGTCTGGGTCTTACTGGTGGCCCGATGTATCTCCATCAGGCCCAAGTGGACGCCTTCAACGACACCACGGGCGTCTCTGCCTCTAGCGCAAACGTCCAGTATGACCTCGCGAACCACTGGTACAGCAACGTCATGAGCGGGAGTGACGCCAACTCGACGTTCCTGGATCACTTTAACTCTCCTGCTGGTCCGGTGTTGGATAGCAACACTTATAACAATGGTCCTATCCAGGTATATGCTCCGAACATCACGGTTGCTACTTCTGGGATGAGGATCGGGACTGGGTGCCTGTCCTTTGATGGTTCTACAAGTTATCTTCAAGCACCGAAAGGATCGATAACTCTTGGATCAGGAAACTTCTCCATTGAGTTCATCTTTACCCCCGCTGATAACGGGTATAATGGTGGAAATGCGCGGATGCTGTTTCACACACTCGTTTCAACAGCAGCGGATTCTCTTCAAATAGTCTACTCTTCTCAGCAACTTGCTGTATACACTTCAACGGCAGTTATAGCATATTGTGGGTCCGTTAGCATCAGCAGCCCTCATTCCGTTGCTCTCGTAAGAAACGGGTCAACGCTTACTCTTTACCTTGATGGTTCTCAAATTGGTCAGGCAACTGGCTTTGGCGCTACATTATCAGATAACAATGTTGTGATCGGAAAGAACGCAACATCGTCAAACCAATACTACTACGGAACTATCGACGAGTTCCGCATCAGCAATACCAACAGGACGATACCCGCTGGCATTCCGACCACCCAATTTACCCCCGACAACAACACCCTTATGCTCCTGCATTGCGATCCCGCCAACGGCGATGTCACTTCATCCAACCTGCCCTTGACCTGGGGCAGCGGCGCGACCACGACTTCGTATAAATTCGGCAGCAGCGGAGCGTATTTCAACGGGGTGAATAGTTGGATTAAAGGCCCAGATGCTAATGCTGCGTATCAGTTGACTGGAGACTTTACCTATGAGTGCTTCTTCCAGACCACTTCAACATACGCTACAAACTGCGCCTTAATTGAAACTGGTGCTGCGTCAACAGTCACAAGATTTTGCATCGCGCTTATTGGAGGGCAAATCCGGGGCGATAGCAATGTGGCTGGGGCAATATTTGCCGCGTGCGGGAACTATATCCAAGGAGTATTCAACCATATCGCAGTGTCTCGGACATCCTCAACTATGTCCGTTTACCTTAACGGAACCCGCATTTATACCGGAACTGTCGCCCAGTCATTCAGTGTAGGAAATCTTCGCATTGGCGCTTTGTATGATGGGTTCAGTGTCTTTAATGGCGTGATGGATTGCGTCCGCATAATCAACGGAACAGGCATATACTCT
>SERZ01000150.1_pt1 | contig 45601 bp, 45 predicted proteins | sample 3171461 | NCBI WGS metagenome assembly SERZ01 (sample SAMN06051861, study PRJNA518727) | freshwater metagenome | biome: subpolar coniferous forest; feature: holomictic lake; material: water; isolation source: holomictic Lake 227, 6 m depth | place: Canada: near Kenora, Ontario | collected... | reverse complement strand
CGTGGCCGGGGCAGTTCATCGGCTTGAGCGCCAGCACCTTGTCCTCGTCGGCGATCGCCGTGAACATGGCGGCGCGGAACTTCTCCCAGTGGCCCGACTGCTCCCAGAGCACGCGGTCGATCAGCTGGGGCGTGCGCACCTCGACATAGCCGGCGGCGGAGACGCGGTCGCGGACGTAGTTTTCCAGCACGCGCCACAGGGTCCAGCCCTTGGGATGCCAGAAGATCGACCCCACCGCCTCCTCCTGGAGATGGAAGAGGTCCATCTCGCGGCCGAGCTTGCGGTGATCGCGGCGCTCAGCCTCTTCGATCTGGGTCAGGTGGGCCTTGAGTTCCTTGTCGTCGCGCCAAGCCGTGCCGTAGATGCGCTGGAGCATCTCGTTGCGGTGGTCGCCGCGCCAGTAGGCGCCCGCCAGCTTCATCAGCTTAAAGGCGGTGCCGACCTTGCCCGTTGAAGGCAGATGGGGGCCGCGGCAGAGGTCGAGCCAGTCGCCCTGGCGATAAACGGAAATCGCCGCATCCTCGGGCAGGGCGGCGATGATCTCGGCCTTGTAGGTCTCGCCCTTGCCCTCGAAGTAGCCGATCGCCTGGGCGCGCGGCCACTCCTCGCGGCTGAAGGGCCGGTTGGCGGCCACGATCTCACGCATCTTGACCTCAATCCTGGCAAGGTCTTCGGGCGTGAACGGGGTCTTGCGGGCGAAATCGTAATAAAAGCCGCTGGCGATCGCCGGGCCGATCGTGACCTGGGTACCGGGATAGAGCGTCTGCACCGCTTCGGCCATGACATGGGCGGCGTCGTGTCGGATCAACTCCAGCGCCTCCGCGTCGCCGCGGGTGACGACGGCCACCGCGGCATCGGCGGCGATGACCTGGGAGAGGTCGCGCAACTGGCCGTCGACGCGCACCGCCAGCGCCTCCTTGGCCAGGCTCTTGCTGATCGCGGCGGCGATCTCGGCGCCGGTCACCGGGCCGGGAAACCGGCGCTGGGCACCGTCGGGCAGGGTGACGACGACAGGGGAGATGGGAGATTCGTGAGGCGACATGTTCTTGACCAGACCCGAGACTTCCGGGGGGCCGACTTTACGGGGCCAGCCGGCCATGTCAAGGGCGGTGCGCAGCCGGGGGCGATTCGGAGGCTGCTGCGGCAGGCGTCCCGGGTGTGCCCGGCGTTTGGACTTTGCGAAGTTTCCGCTCGATGATATTATTACTACATCTCGCCGTTGTCGAGCCTCCAGGTGTTTTTCGAGCAAAAAGGGTGCGGGATGCGCGAGCTTTAAGGGAATGGAACAAAACGGAACCATCCGATGGCCCTGACGGAGACCGAGAAAAAGTCGAAAGAAGCCCAGTTGGTCCGGCAAATGGCGGGGAAGCTGCGCCATGACATTGGTGTTCTTGAAAAATATCGGGCCACAACGCCGCCGGGAACATTTTTGGAGTTCTGCGCGATCCGCCGCCATCACAACGATATTCAGGGGCTGATTTACGTTATCCAGGAACGGATGCCCTGGGTCGCCGAGCTGCTGCCTGCCAACATCGGCGACTGGATCATTCAGGCCAAGATGAAGGCGCTGGCGTCGTTCATTGAAATCTCTCGCAAATTCGTCGGCAATCCGCCGCTGACCCTGACGGGATCGCTGACCGCGCGCGACGTTCTCACCAACGAATGCAAAAACTTTTCCGACGCCCGCGACTTTTTCAACAAGATCCTGATGGAGCAGGCGCTCGACGACAAGACCGCCGATGCCCTCGACCGCACGCTGGTGATGATCGACGAGACGATCGAGATCATCGAGCGGCTGCTGTCGCGCAGCGTCAACTATCTCGACGAGTTCTGACCCGGCGTTCCGAGTCGCGAGCCCCCGCTCAGCCGAGCAGGAAGTCGCCGATCAGGGCGATCTGGTCCTCGACCATCAGGCTGGGCGCGTGGGCGGTGCCGGGAATCTCGGCCACCTGGGCCTTGGGACCGCGTGCCGCCATCTCGCGTGCGGTTTCAGGCTGCAACAGGTCCGAAGTCTCGCCGCGCAGCGCCAGCACCGGGCAGCGGATCTGATCCCAGATCGGCCACAGCACGAGATCCTTGATCGGTCCGGCCCGGAGCGCCGTCCCGATCCCGGGGTCGTAGGCGAGGCCGAAGCGGCCGTCGGGGCGCCGGCGGTGGCCATGCTCGGCCATGGCGCGCCAGCATTCATCGGGCAGGGTGCCGAAACCGGGGTAAAGGAAGCGCAGATAAGCCTCGACGCCGGCAACGTCCTCGAAGATCGGGTCGGCGCAGACATAATCGCCAATCCGTTCCAGCGCCTCCCGGGGCACGAAGGGGCCGACATCGTTGATCACCAGCCGGCGGATCGGCGACCTCGGCTGGGCTGCCAGCACCATGCCGATCAGGCCGCCCATCGAGGTCCCGACCCAGTCGACCTCGGCCGCACCCACGCGGGCGATCAGGGCGGTCATGTCGGCGAAGGATTGCGGGTCGGTGTAGAGGGGCGGGCAGGCCAGCCAGTCGCTCCGGCCCCGTCCGGCCAAGTCAGGACAGACCACGCGGGCGCCGCGCCCGGCCAGATTTTCCGCCAGACGGTCAAAGTCGCGGCCGTTGCGGGTCAGGCCGTGGACGCAGATCACCACCCGCTCGGCGGCCGGATCGCCCCAGTCGGTATAGGCGATGCGGTGGAAGCCGGCGGCGCTCAGGCCCAGGAGGCTGTCTTCGATCATCCGCTCCGCTCCTCTGAAAAAAAATCCGCTGCCGGCCGGGACGGTCACTCCGGACTCTTGCGGCTCAGCATCGGCCCCATCTTGCGGCCGCCGAAGAGATGGATGTGCAGATGCGGCACTTCCTGGTGGGCGTTGACGCCGGTGTTGGCCAGGAAGCGATAGCCGCTCTCGGCCACGCCGAGCTGCCGGGCGATGGTGCCGACGGCGCGGAGCAGGGCGGCGATCTCGGCATCGCCGGCACGGGCGGAAAAATCATCGAGACTGACATAGGCGCCCTTGGGAATCACCAGGACATGAACCGGGGCCTGGGGATTGATGTCGTGAAAGGCCAGGACGTGCTCGTCCTCAAAGACTTTTTTGCAAGGAATCTCTTTGCGCAGGATGCGGGCGAAGATGTTGCTGGGATCGTAACTCGAGACGGGGTCGCTCACGGGTCGCCTCCCTGGCCGGTGGTGGGTCAGCCCGGTTTGCGGGCCTTCTTTTCATCGATGCCGCTGGTGCCCTCGCGAGCGGCGAGGCGGGCATAGATCTCGGCGGGGTCGATCCGGGCGTCGGCCCACAGCACGGTGAGATGATACAGGAGATCGGCCGATTCGTCCGCGATCTTGTCGCGGTCGCCGCGGATGGCCTCGATCACGGTTTCCACCGCTTCCTCGCCCAGCTTCTGGGCGATCTTGGCGGTACCGCGGCTGAACAGCTTGGCGGTATAGGAACTGGCGGGATCGGCGCCCCGGCGCGACAGCACGGTCTTGTAAAGGCGGTCGAGCACCTCGGGGCCGGGGCCGCTCCTGCCGCTGTCCGATCCCTTGCCGTCAGCCATCGTGGGTCGCCTTGCCAGGAGTGAGACGAACCGGAATGCCGGCCGCGGCCATGGCCGTCTTGGTCTGGGCGATCGAGAACATGCCGAAATGGAAGATCGAGGCCGCGAGCACGGCGCTGGCATGGCCGTCGCGGATGCCTTCGACCATGTGTTCGAGGGTGCCGACGCCGCCCGAGGCAATCACCGGCACGGTGACCGCGTCGGCGATCGCCCGGGTCAGGTCGAGGTCGAAGCCGGAGCGGGTGCCGTCGCGATCCATCGAGGTCAGCAACACCTCGCCGGCCCCGAGCGCGGTGAGCTGCCGGGCCCAGTCGACGGCATCGAGACCAGTCTCGATACGGCCGCCATGGGTGAAGACGCCCCAGCGGCCGGGGCCGGTGCGCTTGGCGTCGATCGCCACCACGATGCACTGGCTGCCGAACTTCTCGGCCGCCTCGCGCACCAGATCGGGGCGATGGACGGCGGCGGTGTTGATCGAAACCTTGTCGGCGCCGGCCAGCAGCAGCTTGCGGATGTCCTCGACCGCGCGCACGCCGCCGCCGACGGTCAGCGGCATGAAGACCTGTTCGGCGGTGCGGCGCACGACCTCGAAGAGGGTGTCGCGATTCTCGGAGCTGGCGGTGATGTCGAGAAAGGTCAGCTCGTCGGCGCCCTCACGGTCGTAGACCCGCGCCTGTTCCACCGGATCGCCCGCATCGACGAGGTCGATGAAGTTGACCCCCTTGACCACCCGGCCGTCCTTGACGTCGAGGCAGGGAATGACGCGGCTTTTCAGCATCAGGGGTTTCCCGACAGCAGGGCGAGGGCCTCTTTGATGTCGATGCGGCCGTCGTAAAGGGCGCGGCCGACGATCACGCCTTCGATCCCGGTGTGCTCTTCGGCCTTGAGGGCGCGGAGATCGTCGAGGGTCGACACGCCGCCCGAGGCGATCACCGGCGTGGTCAGGGCGAAGGCGAGGTCGGCGGTGGCCTCGACATTGACGCCGCCCATCGCGCCATCGCGGTTGATGTCGGTGTAGATGATCGCGGCAACGCCGCTGTCCTCATAGCGCAGCGCCAGATCCAGGGCGCGCACGGTCGACGACTCGGACCAGCCCGAAACCGCGACGAAGCCCTCGCGGGCGTCGATGCCGACCGCGATCCGGCCGGGATAACGCTTGCACGCCGCCTTGACCAGTTCGGGCTGATGGAGGGCGACGGTGCCGAGGATGACGCGGCGGACCCCGCGCTCGATCCAGTCCTCGATGGTTTCCATGGTCCGGATGCCGCCGCCGAGCTGGACCGGGATGGTGATCGAGGCCAGCACCTTGTCCACCGCCTCGGCGTTGACCGGCCGGCCGGCGAAGGCGCCGTTGAGGTCGACCAGATGCAGCCAGTCGAAGCCCTGCTCCTCGAAGGCCTGGGCCTGATCGCCGGGGTCGGTGTTGAACACGGTGGCCTGATCCATGACGCCGCGCACCAGCCGCACGCAGGCACCATCCTTGAGATCGATGGCGGGATAGAGAATCATTCCTGGTGTCCGTCCTGTTGGCTGTCGGCGCTCAGCACCTTGTAGTAGTAGCGGCCGACAATGGCTTGCCCGCGTACGCGGGCATAATATGGATGGCTGCCCCAGCAGAGAAAGCCTAAAGATTCAAAAAGGTGCACTGCGGCATCCTGGGTGGCGCGGACATCGAGGTTGAGCAGGGTGAAGCCGGCCCAGCGCGCCTCGGCTTCGGCGGCCTCGACCAGTCGCCGCGCCAGCTTCTGGCCCCGCGCCCAGGGGGCGACGAAGCACATGGTGATGGTGGCGGCGTGGCTCTGAGCCTCGTTGTTGCGCGGCGGACGGACCAGTTGTACCGAGCCGCCGATCACGCCGTCGACCCGGCCGACGAACAGGCTGCGGTCCGGAATCAGCAATACGCCGCGCCAGAAACGCTCCATCAGGTCCCGGGTGGGGGCGTCGAGCCAGCCAAAGCCGCCGCCCTCGCGGATCGCCTGCTCGGCGGCGTCGCCAAGGTCGTGCAGATCCGCGGGCTTCAGCTTCTCAACGCGCTCGATGAGGATGACGGCGCTGTCTGCCATGGCTCAGGGCCGCCAGCGCAGGAAGTTGGCGATCAGCGCCAACCCCACCGCCTGGCTTTTTTCGGGATGAAACTGGGTGCCGATCAGATTGTCGCGGCCGACCACCGCCGCCACCGCGCCCCCGTAATCCACCGCCGCCAGCCGATGAGCCGGGTTGGTGCAATGGAGATGGTAGGAATGAACGAAATAGCCGTGCATCGGATCCGGCAGGCCCGAGAGCACCGGATGACGCCGGCGCAAGAGGGTCAGGTCGTTCCAGCCCATGTGCGGCACCTTGAGCCGGGCGTCGGCTGGCCTCAGTGCCACGACGTCGCCCGGAATCCAGCCCAGCCCCGCGGCCTCGCCATGCTCGAAGCCGCGCTCGGCCATCAACTGCATGCCGACGCAGATGCCGAGAAACGGCTGGCCGCGCCGCAGCACCGCCTCTTCCATCGCCTCCCGCATGCCGGGAACGGCGTCGAGACCGCGCTTGCAGTCGGCGAAGGCCCCGACACCGGGCAACACCACATGGTCGGCCTCGCGGACAACCGCGGCGTCGGCGGTAACCCGGATTTCCCGGGCCAGTCCGTGGTCGAGCGCGGCGCGCTCGAAGGCTTTGGCCGCGGAACGCAGGTTGCCCGAGCCGTAATCGATGATGGCGACGATAGACAGAGGTGGGGTCTCCAAACAAGCCGCGGGTTCAGGAACTCTGGGGCGGTGCCGCGCTCAAGGTGCCCTTGGTCGAGGGCACGACGTCAGCCTGCCGCGGGTCGATCGCGATCGCGGTCCGCAGCGCCCGGGCCAGCCCCTTGTAACAGCTTTCGACGAGATGGTGACTGTTTTCACCATAAAGCGCCTCGACGTGCAGCGTCGCGCCCGCGGCCTGGGCGAACGCCTGGAACCACTCGCGAAACAGCTCGGTGTCCATCTCGCCGACCTTGTCGCGGGGGAAAGCGACCTTCCAGATCAGGTAGGGCCGGTTGGAGAGGTCGAGGGCGACGCGGCTCAGGGTCTCGTCCATCGGGGTGTAGGCGTGGCCGTAGCGGGTGATGCCGCGGCGGTCGCCCAGCGCCTGCGCCACCGCCTGACCGATGGTGATGCCGGTATCCTCGGTGGTGTGGTGGCCATCGATGTGGAGGTCGCCCTCGGTGCGCACGGCGAGATCGATCAGGCCGTGGCGGGCGATCTGCTCCAGCATGTGGTCGAGGAAGCCGATGCCGGTGTGAATGTCGGCATGGCCCCGGCCGTCGAGATTGATCTCGACGCGGATGCGGGTCTCGCGGGTCGTGCGCTCGACGGTGGCGCGGCGGGCCGGACGGACCGGAGAGAGGGGGGCGGGCAGGGTCTCGTTCATGGTATTTGAGAGATTATCAGGAACACCCGCCCGGCGCCAGTCCGCTCTCGCAGATGCGAACGGGCGGGCCGGTGCCTTCAGTCCGCAGCCTCGACCGGCCGGACGGACCTGTGGCGGCGGCGGCGCGGCGTGATGCCCGGAAAGACATTGATCATCGAGGTGACCAGCGCCGAGAGGTAGGGCAGCGACTGCACCACCAACAGTCCCGACCACATGAAGGCGTCGCGGTTCTCGTGGCCGAACACCAGCACGATGGCGAAGGCGGCGAGCCACAGCCCGATCATCAGCGAGACCTCTTCCGAGGCCATCAGCAGGCCCTGCATCAGCGCCGGCTGATTCTCGCATTTCGGCGTGCGCACGAACGGCCGCCCCGAGGTGAACAGGCCCTGCCAGACCGCGCGGCCGACGGTGTGGGTCAGCGCCATGCCGGCGACGGCGGCGCCGACCTTATCCCAAAAGCCGCATTTGACCCGGGCCTGATAGAGCCAGAGGCTGGCCGTGACCTTGAAGCAGAACACGGCCAGGGTCGGCACCAGGAAGACGGTGGGCGGGAACTCGAAATATTTCGGCAAGGCCAGAAGGCCGACCGACCAGACCACCGAGGCGGCGCCGAATACCAGATGGGCGGCATCGGCGATCCAGGGCAGCCAGCCGGTGATGAAATGGTATTTCTGGCCGAGGGTCAGGCTCTTGGTCCCGGGCAGGAACTCGCGCCAGTGGCGCTTCATGATCTGGACCGCGCCGTAGGCCCAGCGGAAACGCTGGGTCTTGTAGCCGGAGAAGCTGTCGGGCACCAGACCCTTGCCGAAGCTGTGCGACATATAGACCGACTTGTAGCGGTGCTCGAAGAGACGCAGGCCAAGATCGGCGTCCTCGGTGATGCACCATTCGCCCCAGCGTCCGACCTCCTCCAGCGCCGTCTTGCGGATGATGGTCATGGTGCCATGCTGGATGATGGCGTTGCGCTCGTTGCGCTGGACCATGCCGATATGAAAGAAGCCGGCATATTCCCAGTTGGTCATGCGCTTGAAGAGATCGTTCTCCCATTCGCGGTAATCCTGGGGCGACTGCACGAAGCCGACCCGGGGATTCTCGAAGTAGGGAATTGTCCCGGCCAGCCAGTCGGGCGTGACCTGATAGTCGCTGTCGATCACCGCGATATACTCGGCCTCGGGCGCGGTCTGCTCCAGGCCGAAATTGAGCGCGCCCGCCTTGTAGCCCGGCCAGTTGGGCAGGTGGAAGAAGCGGAAGCGCGGTCCGAACTGGGCGGCGGCCGCCTCGAGCGGTCGCCACACCGCCTCGTCCTTGGTGTTGTTGTCGATGATCAGAACTTCGAAATTGGGGTATTCGAGCCGGGCCAGCGCCCGCATGGTTTCGATCACCATCTGCGGCGGCTCGTTGTAGCAGGGGACGTGGATCGAGACCATCGGCGCGTCGGCCGGTGCCGGCTGGGTCACCGGGTCGAACCAGCGGTCGAAGCGGCGGCGGAACACCACCTCGGTCAGTTCGAGGCCGTCGATGAGCATCACGCCGAGCAGCAGCAGCTGGGCGAAGATCAGCACGCCCCAGGCGATCTCGGTGCTGGTGGCGAGGCCCGAGGTCATGGCTTCGGTCGCGGTCCAGACCAGCACCGAGGCTACCGCCTGAATGAGCCCGGCATAGAAGACCTGCCCGACCCGGCGGAGATCGGTCCGGCTGGTGACGAACCAGACCATGGGCAGGAAGGCCAGCAGGGTTGCGATCGCGCAGAGCACCGGCCAGTCCGGCACCTCGACGATGTCGCCGGCCATCGGGAACTTGGCCTGACGCCAGGCGTCCCACAGACCCCAGGAGGTTCCGGCGCTGCCTTCGAGGGTCCGCTTCCAGGGCTGGTCGAAGGCCTCCATGATGTAATAGTCGAGGTGGTTCTTGGCCGCGATGTTAAGGAAGGTGCGGGTGAACTTGGCCTGATTGACCAGCGAGGCCTCGGCGCCGCGCCGCCAGGGGCCGTCGCTGGGCCAGCCGACTTCGGAAACCAGGATGTGCTTGCCCGGGTACTTGTCGCGCAACTCGGTGTAGCGGTGCATCGAATAGTCCACCGCCTGCTCCAGCGGCACGCCCTCCCAGTAGGGCAGCAGGTGGACGGCGATGAAATCGACCGCCTCGACCAGTTCGGGGTGGCTGAGCCAGACATGCCAGGGCTCAGCGGTCGACACCGGGACCGAGACGTGGCGCTTGACCCGCTTAATGTAGTCGATGGCCTGCGCCACCGTGACGTCGGTGCGCAGGATCGCTTCGTTGCCGACGATCACCCGGCGCACATTGCGGTTGGCACGGGCGACCCGGATGATGTTGGCCAGCTCGGGCTCATCAATCTCGGGCTTGCCCTGAATCCAGGCCCCCGCGGTCACCGTCAGGCCGTATTTGGCCGCGATCGCCGGCACCAGATCGACCGCGCCGACGGCGCTGTAGGTGCGGATGCTCTTGACCTTGCCCTTCAGCAGCTTCATGTCGCGGTCGATGTCGTCGGGCTGGGGCTGGTCGCCCTGCATCGGGTTCTGGCCGGCCTGATAGGGGCTGACGCCGACGCCGTTGATCACCCCGGCCCAGGGCCGCTCGCTCACCGGCCGGTTGGCCAGCGCCCAGACCCCGGCATTGCCCAGCACCACGAGCAGAAGAACCGCGATCGCCGATATGCGCATGGTGGACTCTTTCCTGAGCCGGTCGGGGAAAGTGGCTCTGGTGGAGGGCGGGCCGGCCGCGGCGGCGCGCGTCACCGCGTCCCGGTGCCGTCCCGGTTTTTTATCGGCTTTCGACTCCCGCGGCAACCGTCGTGAGGACAGGCGGCGGCCCGCCCGAGGCAATTCGGGTGCCGCCTTCGCCGGCCGCCCCTCCCGCCAGGCTCCCCTGAGAGGCCACTGATCGGCCTTGCGCCGGCGGCAACCTCTTGGTATCAAGTTCTATGAGCATGTTAATGTGGGTAAAACAGGAGAGTGGCATGCCGCCGATGCCTTGGAGTGACTTGCTGTTTTCCTTTGAAGGCCGCATCCGGCGTTCGGACTTCTGGTTGAGATGGACTCTGCCGGTTACCGTTGTATTCATTGGATTTGCCGCTTTAGTCGCGGTGATGGAGGCCGATGCGGCGATTGCGACGGTCTTCTATTTAGTGGCGCTCTATCCCGGCTTGGCGGTCAATGTGAAGAGATGCCATGACCGTGGCCGGTCCGGCTGGTTCTTCCTCATCAACTTCATCCCGTTGATCGGCGGCATCTGGTATTTTATCGACGTCGGCTGCCTGCGCGGCACGGTCGGCGATAACCGTTTCGGTCCGGACCCGCTGGGCGACCAGACCGTGCCCTGATCCGGCGCGCCTTTGCGATCATTCCGCTGCCGCCAGCAGCGCGTCCACGTCGAGATGCTGCTCCAGGTGGTCGGCCAGGGCGTCGAGGGCGGCTTCGATGCCGGCTTCGAACGCGCTCCCGGAGGCGCTGCCGCCCAGATGCCGCACCAGGGCGGCGCGGAAGCCGTCGGCGCGAAACAGGCCATGGAGGTAGCAGCCGCGGATCCGGCCTCCGGCCGCGACCGCGCCCTGATCGTGGCCGTCGGGCAGCGCCAGCATCGGCTGCGCCGTGCCCGGTCCGGTGGTGCGGCCGATGTGCATCTCGTAGCCGCTGACCGGTTGGCCGCTGGCCCGGTCGTGGCCCGAGACCTCGCCCAGCACCTTGTCCCCCGCCAGCACGGTGCTGACCCCGAGCAGGCCCAGTCCGGGGGCGCCGCCCGGCGGGCCTTCGACACCATCGGGATCCTCGACCCGGGTGCCCAGCATCTGGTAGCCGCCGCAGATGCCCCAGACCCGGCCGCCCCGGCGGGCGTGGGCCAGGATATCGATGTCCCAGCCCTGGCTGCGCAGAAAGGCGAGGTCGGCCAGGGTTGCCTTGGTCCCGGGCAGGATCACGAGGTCGGTGTCGGCGGCGATCGGTTCGCCCGGAGCGACCATGGTCAGCGACACCCCCGGCTCCTGGGCCAGCGGATCGAAATCATCGAAATTGGCGATGCGCGACAGCCGGGGCACGGCAATCTTCACCGGTCCCCGGCCTTCGGCGCCGAACCGGCGGCGGTCGAGGGCGACCGCGTCCTCGGCGGGCAGTCGCGCCGCCGCCGGCAGCCAGGGCACGACGCCGAAGGAGCGCCAGCCGGTGCGCCCGGTGATCGCGGTCAGGCCATCGGCGAACAGCGTGACATCGCCGCGAAACTTGTTGATGATAAAACCTTTTATCAGCGCCCGTTCCACCTCGGGCAGCACGGCGTGGCTGCCGACCAGACTGGCGATCACGCCGCCGCGGTCGATATCGCCGATCAGCACCACCGGCACCCGCGCCGCCAGCGCGAAGCCCATGTTGGCAATGTCGCCGGCCCGGAGATTGATCTCGGCCGGGCTGCCGGCGCCTTCGACCAGCACGATCTCGGCCGCGTCCTTGAGGCGCCCGAAGCTCTCCAGCACCAGCGGCATCAACCCCGGCTTGAGCGCCTGGTAGGCGCGGGCGTCGGCGCTGGCATGGACGATGCCGCGCACCACCAGTTGCGCCCCGATCTCCGACTGGGGCTTCAGCAGCACCGGATTCATGTCAACGCTGGCGGCCACGCCGCAGGCCCGGGCCTGGAGGGCCTGGGCGCGGCCGATTTCGCCGCCCCCAGGGGTGACCGCGGCGTTGTTCGACATGTTCTGGGGCTTGAACGGCCGCACGCTCAGGCCGCGCCGGACCAGCGCCCGGGCCAGTCCGGCCACCAGCAGCGATTTGCCGACGTCGGAGCCGGTGCCCTGAAGCATCAGCGCCCGGCTCATGGCAAGGCCGCGCCGAGCCGTTGCCACGCCGCCTCGTTCCCGGGCAGGCCGAAGCGCAGCCATCCGGGTTCGATCGCAAAACGCCGGACCAGAATTCCGGCCCGGCCCAACCGCTCGAAGAGGGCCGGGGCTTCAGGGTGGGCGGTCAGGCGATACAGGCCGGTGCCGCCAAGCACCCCAAAGCCGCGCGCGGCCAGGAGGGTGTCGAGGCGCTGCGACGCTTCGGCCAGCCGTTGCCGGGTTGAAGCGATCCAGGCCCCGTCGGCAAAGGCGCCGGTGGCCACCCTGACCGCGGGGCCGCTGACCGCCCAGGGTCCGAGGGCGGCGCGGAGGTCTGCGGCCAGGGCGGGTTCTGCGAGAGCGAAGCCCAGGCGCAGCCCGGCCAGGCCGAAAAACTTGCCGAACGAGCGCAGCACGATCAGGCCCGGGCTGCCGGCCCGCGGCGCGACACTAACCTCGGGCACGACATCGGCGAAGGCCTCGTCGACCACCAGCCAGCCGCCGCGCCCGGCGGCGCGCCGGGCCAGCTCGAGCACCGTCCCCGGCGGGGTGAGGCGGCCGTCGGGGTTGTTGGGATTGACCAGCACCGTGACCTCGGCGTCGTCCCCGTTCTCGCCCTCCCGGCACAGCCGGTGGCCGGCGGCGCTCCAGGCCAGGGCGTGCTCGGCATAGGTCGGGCCGCGCACGGCGACCCGGCCCGGCGGCCGGAGGCGGGGCAGGAGTTGGATCAGGGCTTGCGAACCGGGCGCCGCCGCCACATGCTGCCCGCCGGCAGCGCCGTAGTAGCGGGTGGCGGCGGCGGCCAGCGCCGCCAGGGCGGCGTCCTCGGGCAGGCGCTGCCAGAGTTCGGCGGCCAGCGCCGGCAGCGGGTAGGGCCAGGGGTTGATGCCGGTGGAGAGATCGAGCCACGGCTCGGGAGCATCGGGCCAGCGCTGTCGCGCCGCGCCGAGATTGCCGCCGTGGTCGGGTGCGTGGGACATGGGAAGGCGAACGGCATGATCGGGTTGAGCGGCTGGGACCATAGCCTCGCGGTGCTGGCGGTGGCCATGATTATCGATGGTGTCGCCGGCTATCCCCAGGCGCTGGTGCGCCGGCTCGGCCATCCGGTGATCTGGATCGGCGCCGTGATCGCGGCCCTCGATGCCGGCCTCAACCGGCCGGACCGGCCGGTGCAGCGGCGCCGCTGCGCCGGGGTTCTGGCGCTGTTCGGACTGCTTGCGCTGGTCGCGGTGGTGACGGTGCCGCTGGCGCTGGCCTGCCGGGCGCTGCCTTTCGGCTGGGCGCTGGAGGCGCTGCTGGCCTCGACCCTGCTGGCTCAGAAAAGCCTCGCCGGGCATGTCGCGGCGGTGGCCGAGGGCCTCAGAGGCGGGCTGGCGGCGGGACGGCTGGCGGTGGCGCGGATCGTCGGCCGCGATCCCGAGACCCTCGATGAGCCGGCGGTGGCGCGGGCGGCGATCGAGAGTCTGGCCGAGAATTTTTCCGATGGCGTGGTCGCGCCCGCGCTCTGGCTGCTGCTGGGCGGCCTGCCGGCGATCGCGCTCTACAAGGCGATCAACACCGCCGACAGCATGATCGGCCACCGCACGCCGCGCCACGAGGCGTTCGGCTGGGCCGCCGCCCGGCTCGATGATCTGGTCAACCTGCCCGGCGCGCGCCTGACCGCGCTGCTGCTGGCGGCGGCGGCAGCGCTCAGCGCCGATGCCTCGGCCGAGGCGGCGCTGGCCGCGGCCTGGCGCGACGCTCCCAGCCACCGTTCGCCCAACGCCGGCTGGCCCGAGGCGGCGATGGCCGGCGCGCTCGGTCTCAGCCTCGCCGGGCCTCGTGTTTATGGCGGTGTCGTGGTCGAGGACGCCTGGATGGGCGACGGTCGCCCGGCCGCGACCGCCGACGACATCGACGCCGCCCTCGCGCTCCACCACCGGGCGTGGCTGATCGCGCTCGTGCTGGCCGCCGCCGGCTGGGCCTGCCGTTCGGGCGGCGTTTCCTAGAACTCGATCCCCGGCTGGGCTTTGATCCCGGCCTGATAGGGGTGTTTCACCGCCGTCATTTCGGTGACGAGATCGGCGGCCTCCGTCAGGGCCGCGGGTGCGTTGCGGCCGGTGACCACGATGTGGAGATCCGGGCGCCGGCCGGCGAGGGCGGCGACCACGGCGCCGATATCAAGAAAGCCGTAACGGAGCGCGATGGTCAGTTCGTCGAGCACGATCAGCCGGTAGCGCGGCTCGGCGATCATCGCCAGCGCGGCCGCCCAGGCGGCGGCGGCGGCGGCCTCGTCGCGGGCGCGGTCGCGGGTTTCCCAGGTGAAGCCCTCGCCCAGCACCCGCACCGTGACCAGGTCTTCGAAGCGGGCAAGGGCCGCGAGTTCGCCCGGGCTCCAGCCGCCCTTGACGAACTGCACCATGCCGACGGCAAGGCCGTGCCCGGCGGCGCGGAGGATCAGGCCGAGGGCGGCGGTGGTCTTGCCCTTGCCGGCACCGGTATGGACGATCAGCAGGCCCTTCTCGAGGGTGTGGCCGGCGGCGCGCTGCTCGGCCAGGACCTTGCGGGCCTCTCTCTTGCGGGTCCAGTCGCTCATGCGCGATCGATCAGGTGAAGGAAGGAGCCGGCGGCGGAGCCTCGCCGTTCGCCGGCCGGGGGCAACTCGGTTCCTTCGGCATCCTGGCAGAAAAACAGCGGCTGGCGGGCACCGGTTTCGACGATGGTGGCGAAATGAAATTCGTGGCCGCGAAAGCCGGTGCCGGCGGCGCCCAGCGGTCCGTCGGCCGCCAGCCGTGCCCGCCGGTAGCCGAGTTGGAGCCGGCGGCGCGCAAATGAGCTTTCCAGTCCGAGCAGTCCGGCCATCGGGTGGCGGGTGCCGTCGGCGGCAACGAGGCCTTGCCCGAGCACCATGTAGCCGCCGCATTCGCCCAGCACCGGCTTGGCCAGGCCGGCGGCGGCTCGAAGACCGTCGAGGAAGCGGGCGTTGCCGGCCAGCCGGCCGGCGTGCAGCTCGGGATAGCCGCCGGGCAGATAGACGGCGTCGGCCCCAGCCGGCGGCGCCTCGTCGGCCAGCGGCGAGAAGGGCAGGATCTCCGCCCCCTCGGCCCGCCACGCCTCGAGCAGCCAGGGATAGGTGAAGGCGAAGGCGAGATCCTGCGCCACCGCCAGCCGTTGTCCCAGCGGGGGCGGTCCCGGCCGATGGCCGGCGGCTGGCCGGGGCAGGGTCAGCGGTCGGGCCAGGGCGACCAGCGCCGAAACATCGACCTCGCGGCCAACGATCGCGGCGGCGCGGGCCAGGAAGGTTTCGAGGTCGGGATGCTCGGCGGCCTGGACCAGACCGAGATGGCGGTCGGGCAGGGCCAAGTCAGCATGGCGGCGCAGCGCGCCCAGCACCGGCACCCCGAGCGGCGCCACCGCGGCCCGCAGCATGCGCTCATGCTTATCGCCGCCGACGCGGTTGAAGATCACCCCGCCCAGTGCCAGTCCGGGCCGAAAGCTGTGGAAGCCGTTGACGGTGGCCGCGGCCGAGGCTGCCTGACCCTTGACATCGACCACCAGCACCACCGGCCAGCCGGTGGCGGCGGCGAGATCGGCGGTCGAGCCGTCGCCGCCGGCGGTGCCGTCGAAGAGGCCCATCACGCCCTCGGCGATCACCAGCGCGCCGTCGTCGCCGGCGGCCCAGGCCAGCGCAGCCAGGGTCTCGGGACGCATCGCCCAGCCGTCGAGGCTGCGGCAGGGCCGGCCGCTTGCGGCCGCATGGAAAGCGGGGTCGAGGTAGTCGGGGCCGGCCTTGCACGAGGCGACGCGCACCCCGGCATCGCGGAGATGGCGCAGCAGCGCCAGGGTCAGCGTGGTCTTGCCGCTGGCCGAGGCCGGCGCGGCCAGCACCAGCCCTGGGGCGGCGCCGGGGGCGGTCACGAGGCCGCCGTCGCGCTGGCAACCCCGGCGCCGGCGAGCAGCGGCCGCAGCCGGACCACCTCGCCGATCACCACCAGAGCCGGCGGCTCGATGCCGGCGGCAACCCTGACGCAGGCGCCGAGGGTGGTTTCGGTGACCTGCTGATCGGCGGTGGTGGCGGCCCGGACAATCGCCACCGGCTCGGCGGCATCGCGCCCGGCCGCCAGCAGCCGCGGCACGATGCCGTGAAGATTGCGCAGCGCCATGAACAGCACCAGCACCGGCGAACCCCGGGCCAGGGCCTCCCAGTTGACCTGTTCGGGCACCTTGCCGTGGATGTCGTGGCCGGTCACGAAGGTTACCGATTCGTTGATGCCGCGGGCGGTCAGGGGGATGCCGGCATAGGCCAGCCCGCCGAGACCGGCCGAGACGCCGGGAATGATCCGGAACGGCACCCCGGCGTCGGCCAGCGCCTGAGCCTCCTCGGTGCCGCGGCCGAACACCATGGGGTCGCCGCCTTTGAGCCGCAGCACCCGCCGCCCGGCGCGGGCCTCCGCCACCATCAGGGCCGAGATGTCCTCCTGCTTGCAGGAACGCCGGCCGCCGCGCTTGCCGACGAAGATGCGCTCGGCGCCGGGCCGGGCCATGGCCAGCGCCCGGGGGTCGATCAGCGCGTCGTAAAGCACGGCGTCGGCCCGGCGCAGGGCATGGAGGGCATGGAGGGTCAGGAGGCCGGGGTCGCCCGGTCCCGCTCCGGTCAGCCACACCCAGCCGGGCTCGAACACCGGAAAGGCGAAATCGGACGGGGTGTAGTCTGCGGAATCGAACACGCGGGATGAGGTCCTTCGGCCGGGGGGCTGGCGATCGGCCCTATGGAATGAATATCGGCCGCTTCCGGGTCAAGCCCCGAGTTCGAGGCTTGACCCGGTCGCGCCGCTGGGGATAGCTTGCCGCCAGAAGCGATGGTGGCTCTGGACAAGCTCGTCCCGAGCCGAAAAGGGAACACGGGAGGCTGGCCGTTTGCGCCCGCCCAATCCGTGGCTGCCCCCGCAACTGTATGCGGCGAGTCCTTGCCGTCATGACGCCACTGGTGGACCCGGGGTCCGCTGGGAAGGCATGGTGAAGGACGACGACCCGCGAGCCAGGAGACCTGCCGTCGCTCGGCAATATTTATCGTCCGGCCGGGGTGCGCCGGAGAAGGGGTCGTGCGATGCATATCATGGAAGGCTATCTGCCTCCCCTACACGCCGCGGTCTGGACCGCGGCGTCGGTTCCGTTCGTGCTGGCCGGCGCGCGCAAGGTCTCCCGGGTGATGGACGAGCATCCCGAGGCCCGGCTGCTGCTGGCGGCAAGCGGTGCCTTCGCCTTCGTGCTCTCGGCGCTGAAGGTGCCATCGGTTACCGGCAGCTGCTCGCATCCGACCGGGGTCGGGCTGGGAGCGATCCTGTTCGGCCCGGCGGCGACCGCCGTGCTCGGCTCGATCGTGCTGCTGTTCCAGGCCCTGCTGCTGGCCCATGGCGGGCTGACCACCCTGGGCGCCAATGTCTTTTCCATGGCCATCGTCGGGCCGTGGGTGTCGTTTGCGGTTTTTCGCGCCGCGGGGGGGCTGGGGGCGCCCCAGGCGGTCGGGGTCTTTTTCGCCGCCATGCTCGGCGATCTTGCCACTTATGCCGTCACCGCGTGTCAGCTGGCCCTGGCCTTTCCCGACCCGGCCAGCGGTTTTGCCGGCGCGCTCTCGAAGTTTCTCGCCATCTATGCCCTGACCCAGCTGCCGCTGGCGATCATCGAGGGCCTGATCACGGTGGTTGCGGTCAACCTCTTGCTCCAGCACAGTCGTGAAGAGCTGTTTGCCCTCTCCTTCCTCAAAGGAGGGGCGCGATGACCCGGCGCAACGTCACCCTGCTCGGCGTCGCGCTGGTGATCGCGCTGCTGCCGCTGTTGCTGACCTCGGGGGCGGCGTTTAAGGGCTCCGACGATCAGGCCACCGCCGCGATCGCGGCGCTGGCCCCCGGCTACCGGCCCTGGGCGGTGCCGTTGTGGACACCGCCCGGCCCCGAGGTCGAGAGCCTGCTGTTCTCGCTCCAGGCCGCGCTCGGCGCCGGCGTCATCGGCTATTATCTCGGCTGGCGCCGGGGCCGCCAGCAGCGGCGCGAGGATCGGCCCCGTGCTGGCGATTGATCGCCACGCCTGGACCAATCGCTGGCGCTCGATCCATCCCGGCGAAAAGGCGCTGTTCGTCGCCGGGCTGCTGGCCGCGGATCTCGCACTGCCGGCGGCGACGGTGGCGCCCCAGGTGTTTTCCGCCGCCTGTCTTGCCACCGTGCTTGGCGCCCGGGTGCCGGCGCGCGCCTTTTGGGCTGTGATGGCGGTGCCCGGCGGCTTCCTCCTGGCCGGGGTGCCGGCGCTGGCGCTTTCGGTCAGCCTCGACGGCACCGGTCGGGTGCTGTCGCTCTCGCCCGAGGGGCTGGCGCTGGCGGCGGCGGTATCGCTCCGCTCGTTCGCCGCGATGGCCTGTCTCGCCTTTCTGATCCTGACCACGCCGCTGCCCGACCTGCTGCGGCTGGCCAGGCGGCTGGGCTTGCCGCCGGCGCTGGTCGAACTGGCCTACCTCATGCACCGGCTGGTGTTCGTGGTGCTCGACCGGGCCGCCGCCGCCCGTCAGGCCCAGGCGGCGCGGCTGGGCTACCGCACCCTGGGCACCAGCATCCGCTCTCTGGGCTTGCTGGCCGGCGGCCTGTTTCTGCGCTCGCTCGACCGCGGCCGGCGGCTGGATCTGGGGCTGGCCGCCCGCGGCTATCAGGGCGAGGTGCGGGTGCTCGGGCCGGAGCCGGCGCTTTCGGCGCGGCGGCTGGCCCTGGCGCTGCTGGCGGTGGCGGCGGTGGTCGCGCTGGCGATGGTGCAGGGATGAGCGACGCCATTCTCGCCGTCCACGAGATCGAACACACCTATCCGGGCGAGGTGCTGGCCCTCGACGGCCTCTCCCTCACCGTTCCCCGCGGTTGCCGGCTGGCGGTGCTGGGCGCCAACGGCTGCGGCAAGACCACGCTGTTTCTCCATCTCAACGGTTCGCTCCAGCCCGGGCGGGGGCGGATCGACCTGGATGGTGTGCCGGTCTCCTACCGCCGGGCCGCGCTGCTCGGCTGGCGCAGCCGGGTCGGGCTGGTGCTTCAGGACCCCGACGACCAGCTGTTCGCGGCGACGGTGGCGGAGGATGTCTCGTTTGGTCCGCTCAATCTCGGGCTGGGCGAAGCCGAGGTGCGGACGCGGGTGGCCGACGCGCTGGCGGCGGTGGGCATCGAGGCTCTGGCCGCCCGGCCGACCCATATGCTGAGCTATGGCCAAAAGCGCCGGGTGACCCTGGCCGGGGTGCTGGCGATGCGGCCCGAGGTGGTCTTGATGGATGAGCCGACCGCCGGCCTCGACGCCGGCGGCGCCGCCTTGCTGCTCACCGCCCTTGAGGCCCTGAACGCGAGCGGCACCACCTTGGTCTTTTCCACCCACGACATTGATTTTGCCCATGGCTGGGCCGACCGGGTGGCGGTGCTGGCCGGGGGCCGCTGCCTGGGCGAAGGTGCGCCGGCGGCGGTGCTGGCCGATGCCGGGCTGCTGGCGCGGGCCGGTCTGCGCCGGCCGCTGATGGTCGAGATCGCCGAGGCCGCCGGCCTGCCTCCGGGCGGGCGCGACGCCATCCTGGCCGGGCTGAGGGAAAGGAAGCCGCCACCATGACCGATCGCCGCCTTGCCGTGGTGCTGTGCGGGCACGGCACCCGCCATCCCGATGGCGCCGGGGAGTTCCGGGCCGTGGTCGAGGCGGTGCGCGCCCGGCTGCCGCAGCATGCGGTTGGCCACGCCTTCCTCGAACTGGCCGAGCCGCTGCTGCCGGCGGCGCTGGCCGAACTGGCGGCGGCCGGACACCGGCGGATCGTGGTCATCCCCTGCATGCTGTTCGCCGCCGGGCACGCCAAGTCCGACATTCCGCGGCTGATCGCCGGTTTTGCCGCCGGTCACCCGGGGGTCGCCGTGGTTTATGGCCGCACCTTCGGCGTCGATGGCCATCTGGTGGCGGCGGCCTCCGAGCGCATCCTCTCGGCCGTCGACGACGCCGTGCCGCGGGCGGACAGCCTGCTGCTGGTGGTCGGGCGCGGCTGCTCCGACTTCGACGCCAACGGCAACCTTGCCAAGATGATGCGACTTCTCTGGGAGAGTCTCGGCTTTGGCTGGGGTGAGCTTGGCTTCTTTGATGTCACCTTTCCCCACATGGAGGTCGCGATCGACCATGCCGCGCGGCTCGGCTACCGGCGGATCGTGGTTTTTCCCTATCTGCTTTTCAACGGCGTGCTGGTGCGCCGGTTGCGCCAGACCCTGACCGAGGCGCGGCGGCGCCATCCCGGGCTGGAGTTCGTCGAGGCGCCCTACTTCAATGCCCATCCGGGCGTGATCGAGGTCTTCGCCGACCGGGTCGAGGAGGCTGCCGCCGGGGCGCTGGAATTCGCCCCCGATCACGGTCATGATCACGATCATGATCATCACCACGATCACGATCACGATCACGATCACGATCACGATCATCACCATGACCATGGCCATGGCCCCGGTCATCCCTTTGCCGACCATCCCAACGGGCCGCGCTCGCCGCGTCGCTGGGGCCTTTAAGGAGCTGTGCCGCCCGTGCTCGAGTATCTGCGCGATCCCCAGGACATTTACCGGCGCTCGTTCGAGATCATCCGGAGCGAGACCGATCTTTCCGGGTTGCCCGAGGCGCTTCACGACCTCGCGATCCGGATCGTTCATGCCAGCGGTCAGCCGGCGATCGTGCGTGATCTTGCCTGGACCGCCGATGTTGTTCACGCCGCCCGGGCGGCGCTGGCCGGCGGCGCTCCGATCCTCACCGACACCCGGATGGTTGCCGAAGGCGTGATCCGGCGTCGGCTTGCCGCCGACAACCCGGTGATCTGCACTCTCTATGAGCCGGAAAGCGCGCCCCTGGCCAAGGTCATGGGCACCACCCGCTCGGCGGCGGCGGTTGATCTTTGGGGCGACCGGCTGGCGGGCGCGGTGGTGGTGATCGGCAACGCGCCGACGGCGCTGTTCCGCCTGCTCGAACGCCTGCTGGAGGGGGCGCCCCGGCCGGCAGCCATTCTCGGCTTTCCCATCGGCTTCGTCGGCGCCGCCGAATCCAAGGAGGCGCTGATCGCGGCCGGTCTCGGCGTGCCCTACGTCACGCTTCGCGGCAGACTTGGCGGCAGCGCCATGGCCGCGGCGGCGCTCAACGCCCTCGGGGCCGAACCGGCATGACCGGCGCCGGCGCCGGACCCCGCCCCTGGCTCTCGGTGGTTGGACTGCACGAAGATGGTCTGGCCGGGCTCGGTGCGGCGGCGCGGGCGCTGGTCGATGGTGCCCGGACCCTGGTCGGCGACGCCCGCATGCTCGGCCATCTTCCCGAGGACGGCCGTGAACGGCTGAGCTGGCCGAAGCCGCTCTCGGCGCTCTTTCCCGACCTCGAGCGGCGGCGGGGCCAGCCGGTTTGCGTGCTGGCCAGCGGCGATCCGCTGGTTCACGGCATTGGCGCCCTGATCGCGGCGCGCTTTCCCGACGCCGTGTTTGTCCCCGCGCCCTCGTCGCTGGCCCTGGCCCGCGCCCGCATGGGCTGGGACGAGGCCGCGGTCGACAGCCTCAGTCTGCACCATCAGCCTTTGGAAACCCTGGCCGGGGTGCTCTGTCCCGGAGCCCGGCTGGTGCTGCTGACCCGGGACGGCACCACCCCGGCCGCCGTTGCGGCGCTCTTGACCCAGCGCGGCTATGGCGCCAGCCGCCTGACCGTGTTCGAGCGGCTGGCCGGCCCCCGCGAGGCCCGGCTCGACGGGCTGGCCGCGTGCTGGCCCCAGGGGGCGGTCGATGATCTCAATGTGCTGGCCGTCGAGTGTCTGGCCGACGGCGATGCCGTGGCGCTGCCGCGGGCGCCGGGTTTTGCCGATGACCTGTTCGTCTCCGACGGCGTGATGACCAAGCGCGAGGCGCGGGTGCTGACGGTCAGCGCCTTGCAGCCACTGCCGGGGCAATTGCTGTGGGACGTCGGGGCCGGCTGCGGCTCGATCGGCATCGAGTGGCTGCGGGCGGCCGGGCCGCGGGCGCGGGCGCTGGCCGTCGAGGCCAAGCCGGAACGTCAGGCCCTGATCGCCGCCAACCGCAGCGGTTTCGGCGCTACCCGGCTTGAGATCGTTGCCGGCAGCGCGCCCGGGGCCCTGGCCGGGCTGGCCGCGCCCGACAGCGTTTTCATCGGCGGCGGTCTGACCGCACCGGGGGTGTTCGAGGCCAGCTGGCAGGCGCTGAAGCCCGGCGGTCTCCTGGTGGCCAACGCCGTCAGTCTCGAGGCGGAGGCGGCGCTGACCGCTCTCGCCCGGTGTCACGGCGGCAGCTTGATCCGGATCGAAATTTCGCGCACGGTGCCGCTGGGCGGCTTCACCGGCTGGCGCCCGCTGATGCCGCTCACCCAATGGACGATCCGGAAGGCGCGATGAGCACTGGCACGGTTTATGGCTTGGGCGTGGGGCCGGGCGACCCGGAGCTGATCACGCTGAAGGCGCTCCGGCGCCTGCAGGGCGCGCGTGCCGTCGCCTATCCGGTCCAGCGCGGCGAGAGCGTGGCGCGGGCGATCGTCGCCGCCCATCTCCGGCCCGATCAGGACGAGATCGCGATCGACGCCCCGATGACCGGCGGCGAATCGGCCCAGCCCGGCTACGATGCCGCCGCCGTGACCATTGCCGGCTATCTCGAGCGCGGCGAGGATGTCGCGGTGCTGTGCGAGGGCGACCCGCTGTTCTATGGCTCCTTCATCTATCTGCTGTCGCGGCTGGCCGGCAAACACCGGATCGAGGTCGTGCCGGGGGTGACCTCGCTGACCGCCTGTGCCGCCGCGCTGCCGTTGCCGCTGGTCGGTCGTGACGAGCGGCTGGCGGTGATGCCGGCGATCCTGACCGACCAGCGGCTGCGCGAGGGTTTCGCCTTTGCCGATTCGGTGGCCATCGTCAAGGTCGGGCGCCATTTCGGCCGGCTGGCGGCGCTGATCGAGGAACTGGGCCTGACCGGCCGCGCCCATTATGTCGAGCGGGCCTCGCAGGGCGGGCAGCGGGTGCTGCCGCTGGCCGGGGTCGACGCCGCCACCGCCACCTATTTTGCCATCATTCTGGTGTTCAAGGAGACGTCGCCATGGCGTTGACCGTTTCGGAGCATCCCGCGGTTCTGGTTCTGCTCAGCCCCGGCGGCCTCGCCCTGGCCCGCCGGCTTCAGACGCTGCTGCCGGGGGCGGAGATCCACGGTCTGCGCGGCCGGCTCGAGCCGGGGGCGGTCGATCACGTCTTCGTCGGCACCGCCGACCATCTCCGCGGCCTCTTCCTCTCGGGGCGGCCGATCATCGGTCTGTGCGCCGCCGCGGTGCTGATCCGCTCCCTGGCGCCGCTCCTGGGCGACAAATGGTCGGAGCCGCCGGTGCTGGCGCTGGCCGAGGATGGCAGCGTGATCATTCCGCTGCTCGGCGGCCACCATGGCGCCCACACCCTGGCCCGGACGCTGGGGGTGGTGCTTGATGTCGCGCCCGCGATCACCACCGCGGGCGACGTTCGCTTCGGCGTTGCCTTCGACGACCCGCCCGAAGGCTGGGCGCTGGCCAACCCGCTCGACGCCAAGCCGTTCGCCGCCGCGCTGCTGGCCGGCGCGCCGGTGCGGCTGGAGGGGCGGGCGCCCTGGCTGGCCGGCTCGCGGCTGCCGTTCGCGCCGGATGCCGAGTTGCTGCTGCGGGTCACCGAGCGCGCCGCCACCGGTTCGCCCGAGGTGCTGATCTATCATCCGAGAACCCTGGCCCTCGGGGTCGGGGTCGAGCGGAACGGCGACCCGGACGAGCTGATCACCCTGATCCGCGAGACCCTGGCCGCTCAGGGCCTGTCGCCGCTGGCGGTCGCCGGGCTCTATTCGATCGATCTCAAGTGCGACGAGCCGGCGGTCCATGCCGCCGCGGCGGCGCTGGGGGTGCCGGCGCGCTTCTTTGATGCCGAGACCTTGGAGCGGGAGCGGCCGCGTCTGGCCAACCCCTCGGAGGTGGTGTTTGCCAATGTCGGCTGTCATGGCGTTTCGGAAGGGGCGGCGCTGGCGGCGGTTGGCAAGGGCGGCCTCCTGGTGGTGCCGAAAACCAAGAGCCGGGGCGCGACCTGCGCCATCGCCCGCGCGCCCGAACCCTTCGCCGCCGCGGCCCTCGGTGTGCCGCGCGGCCGGCTGACCGTGGTCGGGCTTGGGCCGGGCGGGGCTGGCTGGCGCACCGCCGATGCCGTCGAGGCCCTGGCCGAGATGGACGATCTGGTCGGCTACCGGCTTTACAACGATCTGGCCGAGCCGGTGCCACTTCACGTCACCCGCCACGATTTCGGCATGGGCGACGAGGAGATCCGCGCGGTCAGGGCGCTGGAACTGGCGGCGGCCGGGCGCAAGGTCTGCCTCGTCACCTCGGGCGACCCCGGCATCTACGCCATGGCCACCCTGGTGTTCGAACTGCTCGACCGGCGGCCCCGGCCGGAATGGCTGCGGGTCGAGCTGCGGGTGCTGCCGGGGATTTCAGCTTTTCAGGCCCTGGCCTCCAAGATCGGCGCGCCGCTGGCCCACGATTTCGCCCTGGTTTCGCTCTCGGATCTGCTGACCCCCTGGCCGTTGATCGTGAAACGCCTGGAGGCGGTGGCGGCGGCCGACATGGCGGTGGCGCTCTACAACCCGGTCTCGCGCAGCCGGCGCCAGCAACTGGAGGAGGCGGTGGCGATCCTGCTCCGCCATCGTTCGGCTACGACCCCGGCGGTGATCGGTCGCCAACTCGGCCGGCCCGAGGAAGCGGTTTCGGTGGTGCCGCTGGCCGATCTCACTCCCGATCTGCTCGACATGCTCAGCATCGTGATCGTCGGGTCCTCCGACACCCGGATGCTCGAGCGGCCGCGGGGCGGGCAGTGGGTTTACACGCCGCGCGGCTTTTCCGGTAAGGACGGCTCGAGCCTGCGGTCCGAGCCCGAGCCCGAGCCCGAGCCCGAGCCCGAGTTGGAGGGGCAGGGGTGACGGTTCATTTCATCGGTGCCGGTCCGGGCGCGGCCGACCTGATCACGGTGCGCGGCCAGCGCCTGATCGCCGGCTGCGGGCTCTGCCTTTACGCCGGTTCGCTGGTGCCGCGCGAGGTCGTGGCCGGGGCGCCGGCGGGTGCCCGGGTGCTCGACACCGCCGGCATGACCCTCGATCAGATGATTGCCGAGATGAAGGACGCCGATCAGGCCGGGCAGGATGTCGCCCGGGTCCACACCGGCGACCCCTCGCTCTACGGCGCCATCGCCGAGCAGATGCGCCGGCTCGACGCGCTCGGCATTTCCTACGACGTCACGCCGGGCGTGCCCGCCTATTGCGGTGCGGCGGCGGCGCTACGCCATGAACTGACGCTGCCCGGGATCAGCCAGACCATCATCCTGACCCGCACCACCAAACGCACCTCGGCCATGCCGAAGGGCGAGGACCTGCCGACCCTCGGCGCCTCGGGCGCAACCCTGGCCGTTCACCTCTCGATCGACAATATCGAGGCGGTGGTCGCCGATCTGCTGCCGGTCCGCGGCGCCGACTGCCCGGTGGCGGTGGTCTATCGCGCGACCTGGCCCGACCAGCGCATCGTCCGCGGCACCCTCGCCGACATTGCCGCCACGGTGCGGAGCGCGGAGATCTCGCGCACGGCGCTGATCCTGGTAGGCCGGGTGCTCGATGCCGCGAGCTTTCCCGACAGCCTGCTCTACGACCCCGCCTTCAGCCACGGCACCCGCAAAGCGGTCAGAGAGTAAGGATGCCGGTCTCGAACAGCAGCAGTTCGACCCGGTCGCCGACCGCCGCGGCCGGGGCGTTGGGCGGGCGCACGATCAGGCAGTCGGAGGCGGCCAGCGTGGTCAGCATCGCGCTGTCCTGCTGCACGAACGGCGTGGCCATCAGGTCGCCCGCGGCATCGTGGGAGAGGGTGGCGCGCAGATAGACCTGCCGGAAGTCGCCGGCCGGCAGGGCGTGACCGAGGCGGGCGGTCGGCGGCAGGGTCTCGGCGGCGGTGGACTGGCCGAGCAGCGCCCGGAGCGCGGCGCGCAGAAACAGCAGCGCCGAGATCATGCTCGAAACCGGGTTTCCGGGCAGGCCAAGCAGCGGCACGCCGCCGGTCTTGCCGAACAGCAGCGGCTTGCCTGGCCGCATCGCCACCTTCCAGCAATGGATGCCCTGACCACGGTTGCCCAGGACCTTGTAAACGAGGTCATGATCACCGACCGAGGCCCCGCCGCTGGTGACCAGCAGGTCGGCGCCCTCGGCCGCCGCCGCCGCGGCAAGCAGCGACTCGGTGTTGTCCTGGGCGACGCCAAGATTGAGCGGCAGGCCGCCGCAGGCGGTGACCAGTGCCATCAGCGACAGGGTATTGGCGCTGGTGATCTGATTCGGCCCCAGCGTCTCGCCGGGCAGCACGACCTCGTTGCCGGTGGCCAAAATCGCCACCCGCGGCCGCCGCCGCACCCGCACCCAGGGCACGTTCATTGCCGCCATCAGCCCGACGTCGCGGACGCCGACGGTCTTGCCGGCCGGCAGGCAGATGTCGCCGGTCTTGAAGTCGATGCCGGCGGCGCGGACGTTGCGGCTGGCCGGGACCGCCTCGCCGACCGTGATATAGCCATCCTCGTCGGGCGGCGGCACGATTTCCTGAACCACCACGGCGTTGGTGCCCGAGGGCATCGGCGCCCCGGTGAAGATGCGCACCGCCTCGCCGGGGTGGACCGAGCCCTTTAGGGTCCGGCCGGCCGCGACCTCGCCGATGACATGGAGCCGCACCGGCAGCCGGCGGGTGAAATCATCGGCACGCACGGCGTAGCCGTCCATCGCCGAGACGTTGGCCGGCGGCGCCGTGGTCCGCGCCACCACCGGTTCGGCCAGCACCCGGCCCAGACAGTCGCCGATGCCGACGGTTTCGGCCGGCAGCGGCGCGAAGGCGGAAATGATGCGGCTGAGCGCGTCCTGAACCGAGATCATGATAGCGGGGCTCCAAAGCTGCCGGACTTGCCGCCGGCCTTGTGAACGAGGCGAATGTCGGACAGCACCATCGCGCGGTCGACCGCTTTGCACATATCGTAAATGGTCAGTGCCGCCACCGAGACCGCGGTCAGGGCTTCCATCTCGACACCGGTGCGGCCGGCAAGGCGACAGGTGGCGACGATGTCGACGGCGTTCCGGGCGGGATCACAGCTGAGGTCGACCGCGACCGCGGTCAACGCCAGAGGATGGCAGAGCGGGATCAGCTCGGCGGTACGTTTGGCGGCCATGATCCCGGCCAGCCGGGCGACCCCAAGCACGTCGCCCTTGGCGGCGCTGCCGCTCATGATCAGGGCCAGGGTTTCGGCACGCATCAGCACCGAGCCGGTGGCGGTGGCGCTGCGCTCGCTGACCGCCTTGTCGGTGACATCGACCATCGCCGCCCGGCCGTCGGCGTCAAAATGGCTGAGGCCCGCCATCGGCCTAATGCTCCGGCCCGACCGGGTGGGCGTGCTGGGCCAGGAGGCGGCGGGTGGCGGCGGCGACATCGGCATGGCGCATCAGCGATTCGCCGACCAGGAAGCAGCGGATGCCCACCGCGGCCAGCCGGGCCAGATCCGCCGAGACCGCAATGCCGCTTTCCGCGACGGCGAGCCGGTCGTGCGGCAGGTGGGCGGCAAGTTTGACCGATGTTTCAAGATCGACATGCATAGTCTTGAGATTTCTATTATTTATCCCAATCAGCTCCGAGGGAATCTTTTGCGCCCGATCGAGTTCGTGGCGGTTGTGGACCTCGATCAGCACCGACATGCCATAGTCGTGGGCGGCGGCGGCGAGTTCATCGGCCAGCGGGTCGCTGAGCGCTGCCATGATCAGCAGCACGCAGTCGGCGCCCAGCATCCGCGCCTCGGCGATCTGGTAGGCGTCGATCATGAAGTCCTTGCGCAGCACCGGCAGGCCGCAGGCGTTGCGCGCGGCATTGACGAAGGAATCGTCACCCTGGAAATGGGGCTTGTCGGTCAGCACCGAGAGGCAGGCGGCGCCTCCGGTCTGGTAGGCCCGGGCCAGCACCGGCGGCTCGAAATCGGCCCGGATCAGGCCCTTGGACGGGCTGGCACGCTTGATCTCGGCGATCAGGCCGTAACCTTCGGTGGTGACCGCCTGTCGGAGCGCGGCGGCGAAGCGCCGGACCGGGCCGGCGCCTTGGGCCAGTCGTTCGACCTCGGAAAACGGGATCGCCGCTTTGCGTTCGGCGACGTGGATCCGCTTGTCGGCAATGATCTTCGCCAGGACGTCGGGAACCGGTTCGGTCATCGCTCAGGCCCGCCCGTTGGTAATCGCCACCAGTTTTTCCAGCACGGTTTTCGCACCGCCAGTGTCGATGGCTTGGCGCGCCTGCGCAACTCCCATTTTAAGATCGGACGCGATTCCGGCCACCAGCAGCGCCGCCGCGCTGTTGAGCAGCACGATGTCGCGATAGGGACCCTCGGCGCCATCGAGCAGGGCCCGGAGCGCCCGGCCGTTGACCGCGGCGTCGCCGCCCTTGAGATCGCGCGGGTGGGCCAAAAACAGCCCGGCCTCGCGGGGATCGAGATCGAAGCAGGTGACGGTGCCGGAGTGCAGGGCGGCGACGTGGGTGATGCCCGTGGTGGTGATCTCGTCGAGGCCGTCGGAGCCATGCACCACCCAGGCCGAGTCCGAACCCAACCGGTGCAGGACATGGGCGATCGGTTCGACCCAGTCGCGGGCGAACACGCCGATCAGCTGCTTTTTCGCCCCCGCCGGATTGGACAGCGGTCCGAGCAGGTTGAAGATGGTGCGGGTGCCCAGTTCGACTCGGGTCGGACCGACGTTGCGCATCGCGGTGTGGTGCCGCGGCGCCATCAGGAAGCAGATGCCGGCTTCCCAGAGCGCTTTCCTGACCAGCACCATGTCGGCGTCGAGGTTCACCCCGAGTTCGGCCAGCACGTCGGCGGCGCCCGACTTCGAGGACATCGCGCGGTTGCCGTGCTTGGCCACCGGCACGCCGCAGGCCGAGACCACCAGCGCGGTGGCGGTGGAGATGTTGAAGGTGCCCGAATTGTCGCCGCCGGTGCCGACGGTGTCGATGGCGCCGGCCGGAGAATCGATCTTTACCGCCTTGGCCCGCATCACCCGCGCGGCGCCGGTGATCTCCTCGACGGTCTCGCCGCGGACCCGGAGCGCCATCAGGAAGCCGCCCATCTGGGAGGGGGTGGCATTGCCCGACATGATGATGTCGAAGGCCCGTCCGGCCTCGTCTTCGCCAAGACGGCCGCCGCCGGCCACCTTGGCCAGGATCGCTTTCATGTCGGCGAGATCGCCGTGGGGTGCGGGAGGCTGGGTCACGCGGCATGCTCCAGGGGCGGGCGGGTGAGGGCAAGGAAATTGGCCAAGATGCGATGGCCGTGCTCCGAGGCGATGCTCTCGGGATGGAACTGGACGCCGTGAATCGGCAGCGTGCGGTGGCGGAGCGCCATCACCAGCCGGAGGCTGCTGGCCGGGTCGATGGTCTCGGCGGTACTCTCCAGGCAGTCGGGAAAGCCGTCGCGCTCGACGATCAGAGAATGATAGCGGGTGGCCTTGAAAGGCGAGGGCAGGCCGGAGAGCAGGCCCTGACCGTCGTGGGTCATCAGCCCGACCTTGCCATGCATCGGCACCGGCGCCCGCACCACCCGGCCGCCGAAGGCCTGGCCGATCGCCTGATGGCCGAGGCAGACGCCAAGCAGCGGCAGCCCCCGTTCGGCGGCGGCCCGGATCAGGGGCAGGCAGATGCCGGCCCTGTCGGGATCGCAGGGGCCGGGCGAGATCACGATGCCGTCGGGCCGGAGGGCGAGCGCCTGCTCGACCGTCAGCGCGTCGTTGCGCCGGACCACCAGCTCGGCCTTGAGGTCGCCGAAGAAGTGATAAAGGTTGTAGGTGAAGCTGTCGTAATTATCGATGAGCAGAAGCATGCCGGGCGCCTCGAGGGAGGGCGGAGAGTTCCGCCAACCTACAGGCGGCGGCCCGGATTTTCCAGCGCTTCGCGGTACCGGAGCGGGCGGGTCAGTCCGGCGTCTTCGCGGTCGCCAGCGCCCGGCCGAAGCGGGCCAGGGCCTGACTGAGCCCTTCATCGGAAATGGTGGCGGCGGCGCTGGCGATCGCTTCGGCCGCCGCCGGGCTGAGCGGCCGTGGCCGTGGGCCGGGCCGGCTGGCGCGGGCCATGGTGGCGTGGATCAGCTTCAGCCGTGCCACCGCTTTGTAACCGAAGAAGGTGTTGATGCGCTCGATGATCTGGGGTTCCAGATGCTGGATATCGAGCGCGACCGCTGTGGCCACCCGCAGATGCAGCACCGCATTTTCCCGTTGTCCGTGGGGAAAGACGATGCGGTAGGGCGAGGTGCGGTCGGCCATGCGCGGCCCGACGATGCTCGGCCATTCTGCGAGCAGGCCGCCGAAAGCCAGGCCGCGCCGGCCCAGCGCCTTGCCGGTGAGGGCGGGCAGAATGCCGGCGAAGGTACGCGGCCCGGCCATCCGGGGCTCAGCCGCGGCCGAGACCGAGCGCGCCGCGCAGCAGCGGCGGCAGGCCGGCGAGGCCGATGGTGATGTCGATCGAGTCGTGGGGGACGACGAAGTAGCGCAGCGTCAAGCGGGCGCCGTCAAGAAAGGTGCGGATGCAGCCGAGCCCCCTGGCTTCGACGCCATGCCAGAGCCGGAACCCGACCACGGTGTCGCCAACCATGTGATAGGGCATGAAGGTCTTGGGGTCGATGCTGGGGTCGCGTTCGGCATGGCGGGTGAGTTCGGCGGTTTCCCCGGCATCGCAGATGGTGATATCGTCGATCCAGAGAATCGGCAGGCGATACGGGTCCATCTTGAGCGAACATTGCGGCAGTGCGGCCGAAAACCACACCGAGCCGTCGCGCTGGCGAAAGATGGCCACCGTGAATCCCGTGTCCAGGACTCCGAATGCCCCTTTGCCCCCAGCGATGTCCCCCTCGACCCACTCAACGTTCATCAAAGCCTCCCAAGCGTGCAGCGGCGCGCACGCTGACATTTCCCGACCGGGAAGTCGAGCCGCAGCGCGGCGCTGCGTCATTTTTCCTGGCACGGCTCGGGATTTGCGGTCGTGAGCGATCGGGTGCACCTGCTGCTCGGCTGGTATGATCGCTCGCGGCGCCAGTTACCCTGGCGGCTGGCGCCGGGCGGGCGGGCCGATCCCTATCGGGTCTGGCTGTCGGAGATCATGCTTCAGCAGACCACCGTTGCGGCGGTGGTGCCGTATTTTGAGCGCTTTCTCACCGCCTGGCCGACCGTGGCCGATCTGGCGGCGGCGCCCCTCGACGAGGTGCTGAAGGGTTGGGCCGGCCTGGGCTATTACGCCCGAGCCCGCAACCTTCATGCCTGCGCCCGGGTGGTCGCGGAGCGCTTCGGCGGCCGGTTTCCGGATACCGAGGAGGGGCTCAGCGCTTTGCCCGGCATCGGCGTCTACACCGCTGCCGCCGTGGCCGCGATCGCCTTCGACCGGCCGGCGACGGTGGTCGATGGCAATGTCGAGCGGGTGGTCGCCCGCCTCTTCGCGGTCGCCGCACCGTTGCCCGGGGCCAAACCCGAGTTGCGCCGGCTCGCCGCCACTCTGACCCCGTTGGTGCGTCCCGGTGATTTCGCCCAGGCGATGATGGACCTCGGCGCCACCGTGTGCACGCCGCGCCGGCCACGCTGCCTGCTGTGTCCGCTGAAGGCGGGCTGTGCCGCCGCCGCCGCCGGCATCGCCGAGACTCTGCCCCGGCGCGCCGCGAAATCGGACAAGCCGGTGCGCCACGGCGTCGCCTACTGGCTGGTCAACGAGCGGGGCGCGGTGTGGCTGCGCCGTCGCGCGGATCACGGCCTGCTCGGCGGCATGACCGAACTGCCCTCGACCGAATGGCGCGAAGAGGGGCCGCCCGACCCCACCGCGGTCGCGGCTCAGGCGCCGGCGCCGGCGGTCTGGCAACCGCTGCCCGGGGTGGTCCGCCACACCTTCACCCATTTTCATCTGGAAATGACCGTGGTCGCGGGTCAGGCGGCGGCGCAGCCGGCCGGGGCCGGCGGCTGGGTGCCGCTGTCGCGGCTCGGCGATCATGCCCTGCCGACTGTGATGGCAAAGCTGATCCGGCACGCGCGGGAGCAAACCGCCGCCGCGGGCCTGCGATCAGCCACGGACTGAGTCGACCTCGTTTTGTGGCCTGCGCGAGGGGCCGAAGCCCCTCGCCGGCCGGATCAGACCAGGACTAATCCTCGTCCTTCTCCTTGGCCTGAGCGCGGCGCAGGGCCGCTCCCAGGATGTCGCCCAGGCTGGCGCCCGAGTCGGACGAACCGTACTCGGCCATCGCCTGCTTCTCTTCTTCCATCTCGCGAGCCTTGATCGAGAGGCTGATCCGGCGGCCGCCGCGGTCGATCTGGGTGACCTTGGCATCCACCTTCTCGCCCACCGCGAAGCGTTCTGGGCGCTGCTCCGAGCGGTCGCGGGAGAGATCGGCCTTGCGGATGAAGCCGTTGTAGCCGTCGCCGACCGCAACCTCGATACCGTTGTCGGTCACCTGCGTCACGGTGCAGGTCACGACCTCGCCCTTCTTGAGGCCGGCGGCGGCGGTCTCGAACGGATCGGACTGGAGCTGCTTGATGCCCAGGCTGATGCGCTCCTTCTCGACATCGACGTCGAGCACCTTGACCTTAACCTGATCGCCCTTCTTGTACTCGGCGATCGCTTCCTCGCCCGACTTGTTCCAGTCGAGATCCGACATGTGAACCATGCCGTCGATATCGCCGGGCAGGCCGACAAAGAGGCCGAACTCGGTGATGTTCTTGACCTCGCCCGAGATTTCGGTGCCCGAGGGGAACTTGTCGACGAAGCTTTCCCAGGGATTGTCCAGGCACTGCTTGAGCCCGAGGCTGATCCGGCGCTTGTTCGGATCCACATCCAGCACCATGACTTCGACTTCCTGAGAGGTCGAAACGATCTTGCCGGGGTGGACATTCTTCTTGGTCCACGACATTTCCGAAACGTGCACCAGACCCTCGATCCCCGGCTCCAGTTCGACGAAGGCGCCGTAGTCGGTGATGTTGGTGACGCGGCCCTTGAAGCGGCTCTGGATCGGGTACTTCGACTCGACGCCTTCCCAGGGGTCGGCTTCGAGCTGCTTCATGCCCAGGCTGATGCGCTGGGTCTCGGGGTTGAAGCGGATGACCTGGACCGTGACGGTCTGGCCGATCTGCAACGCTTCCGAGGGATGGTTGATGCGACGCCACGCGATGTCGGTGACGTGCAGCAGGCCATCGACACCGCCGAGATCGACGAAGGCGCCGTAATCGGTGATGTTCTTGACCACACCCTGGAGAATCTGGCCTTCCTTGAGATTGGCCACCAGCTCCGAGCGGGCCTCGGCCCGGCTTTCTTCCAGCACGGCCCGGCGCGAAACCACGATGTTGCCGCGCGAGCGGTCCATCTTGAGAATCTGGAACGGCTGCGGTGTGCCGAGCAGCGGCGAAATATCGCGCACGGGGCGGATATCGACCTGACTGCCGGGCAGGAAGGCGACCGCGCCCGAAAGGTCGACGGTGAAGCCGCCCTTGACCCGGCCGAAGATCACGCCGGTGACGCGCGCCTGATCGGTGAAGGCCTTTTCCAGCAGCGTCCAGGCTTCCTCGCGCTTGGCCTTCTCGCGGCTGAGCACGGCTTCGCCGTTCTTGTCTTCCATGCGTTCGAGGTAAACCTCGACCGAGTCGCCGGCCTTCAGTTCCAGCGGAACCCCGGGAATGACGAACTCTTTCAGCGGTACCCGGCCTTCGGACTTCAGGCCGACGTCGATCAGAACCTGGTCACCTTCGATCGAAATGATCCGACCCTTGACCACGGTTCCTTCCAGGCTGTCACTGGTGCCGAGCGTCTCTTCGAGCATGGCGGCGAAGCTTTCGCTAAAGCCCTTGTCCTCGCCACCCTTAGCGTATGTTTGTGCCATCGAATCTCCTTGGGTTGACCGATACGGCCCCCGGCACCTCCCGTCCCCCGGCGACTTGGGGAGGGTGTTTCGCACCGAAAGTCCGCGCGCCGGACCTCATGCCCGGCGGCTTGACGCACGATTCATGAACAACAGCTCCGCCGAAGGCCCCGGCGGACGCCACTTCATGCCGGGCCGATCCTGGTGCGAAGGAAGGCACGCGCCGCGTCAAAGGCCTGATCGGCGTCGAGATTCGACGTATCAAGCACAAAAGCGTCGACAGCCGACTTGAGCGGGGCCACCGCTCTCCGGCTGTCTCTCTCGTCGCGAGCCTTCATGTCCATGAGGACGGCGTCGACACTAACATCCTGTCCCGCCGCCCGCAACTCCTTCACGCGGCGCTCGGCGCGCACCTCGACCGAGGCGGTGACGAACAGCTTGGCCGGGGCCTCGGGGCAGACCACGGTGCCGATGTCGCGGCCGTCGAGCACCGAGCCGCGCCCACCCGGCGGATTGGCGATGAAATCATGCTGGAAGTCGAGCAGGGCGGCGCGGACCTCGGGCATCGCCGCAACCAGCGAGGCCGCCTTCGCGGCGGCGTCGTGGCGGAGATCGGGGTGGGTGAGAATCGCGCTTCCCGGCGTCAGCGCCCGCGCGCCGGCCAGGGCCATTTCGGGATCGGCGGGATCACCGCCGGCCCACACCACCATCAGTCCCACCGCCCGATAAAGCGACCCGGTGTCGAGGTGGGCGAAACCGTAATGGCCGGCGAGGCGCTTCGAAAGCGTGCCTTTGCCGGAAGCGGCGGGGCCGTCGATGGCGATGGTCGGGGGCATCAGGCGTCTCCCGGTTCGGAAATCCGCGCCCCCAGCCCGTTCATCAGCCGGGTGAAGCCGGGGAAGCTGGTGTCGATAAAGCTGCCGTCGTCCACCGTCACCGCCTCACGGCTGGCGCCGCCGAGGACAAGGAAGCTCATGGCGATGCGGTGGTCCATGGCGGTGGCGATCAGCCCGCCGCCCCGGGGCGGTTCGCCGGTGCCGTGAACGAAGAGATGCTCGGGGCCGGTCTCGTGGGCGACGCCGCAGGCGGCAAGGCCGGCCGCGACCATGGCCAGGCGGTCGCTCTCCTTGACCCGCAGCTCCTTGATGCCGAACATCCGGGTGGTGCCGGTGGCGCAGGCGGCGGCCATGGCCAGGATCGGATATTCATCGATCATCGAGGGCGCCCGCTCGGGCGGGACATCGACCCCCCGCAGCGCCGAGCCGCGGATGCGCAGATCCGCCACCGGTTCGCCGGCCTCGGTGCGGACGTTCTCGAAGACGAGGTCGGCGCCCATCTCCTTGAGGGTTTCATAAAGTCCGGTGCGGCGGGGGTTGATGCCGACCGCGACCAGGGTCAGGTCGGAGCCGGGTGCGAGCAGCGCCGCGACGGCCGGGAAGGCGGCGGAACTCGGATCGGCGGGGACCAGCACCCGGCGGCCGGTCAGTTCGGGCTGGCCGGTGACCGAGACCGCGAGCGCGCCGTCGGGCAGGCGCTGGCTGGTGACGGTGGCGCCGAAATGGCGCAGCATCAGTTCGCTGTGGTCGCGGGTGGGGTGGGTTTCGATCACGGTGGTGACGCCGGGAGTATTGAGACCGGCGAGCAGGATCGCCGATTTCACCTGGGCCGAGGCCACCGGCAGCCGGTATTCGATCGGCACCGGATGGTCGGTGCCGATCACGGTCAGCGGCAACCGGCCGCCCTTGCGGCCGACGAAGGTGGCGCCCATGCGTTCCAGCGGCCCGGTTACCCGCGCCATCGGCCGGTTGTTGAGCGAGGCGTCGCCGGTGAAGACGGCGGTGATCGGATGGCTGGCCACGACACCGATCAGCAGCCGCGCCGCGGTGCCGCTGTTGCCCATGTCGAGCACGCTGGCCGGCTCGGCGAGGCCGCCGATGCCGACACCGCGCACCCGCCACAAGCCGGACTCACGCTCGGGGCGGATCACGGTGGCGCCCAGCGCCGCCATGGCGCCGGCGGTATGGCGGACATCGTCGCCTTCGAGGAGACCGGAGATTTCGGTCTCTCCCACCGCCAGCGCGCCGATCATCAGGGCGCGGTGCGAAATCGACTTGTCGCCCGGCACCCGCACGGTGCCGGTGAGGGAGCCGCTGGCCGAGGCGCGGAGGCTGCGGGGCGGGGAAGACAGCGAGGTCATGGGGCAAACACCTGATCAGCCGAGGCGTTTTCCCTAGCACATCGGGCCGGGCCGGGCCAAGGCCGGCGGCGCGCGCCCGGGGTGCAGCCCCTCCCAAACCGCGCGGGCCTGGGTGAAGGCGGCGAGGTCGTGGATGCGCAGCAGCTGACAGCCCTGATCAAGGCCGGCGAGGCTGGCGGCAAGGGTGCCGGCCACACGGTCCCGGGGCGGCTCGCCGTTGCTGAGGGCGGCGATGAAGCGCTTGCGCGAGACCCCGAGGCACAGCGCGGTGCCGAGGCCATGATAAAGGGTGAGCGCGCGCAGAATTTCGAGATTATGCTCCAGGCTCTTGCCAAAGCCGATGCCGGGATCGACCACCAGGCGGTCGGGAGCGATGCCGGCGGCACGACAGCGGTCGATCCGCTGCTCCAGCCAGTCGTAAACCTCGAGAGCCGCATCTTCATAGTGCGGCGCCTGCTGCATGGTGCCGGGCTCGCCCTGCATGTGCATCAGGATCACCGGCGCCGCCGATGAGGCGGCGAGGCCGAGGCTGTCCGGATCACCGGCCAGACCGCTGACGTCATTGAGGACAAGGGCGCCCGCGGTCAGTGCGGCCCGCATCACCGCGGCATGGCGGCTGTCGATCGAGACCCGGGCACCCCGCGCCGCCAGCGCCCGGATCACCGGCACCACCCGGCCGATTTCCTCGTTGATGCTGACCGGCGCGGCGCCGGGCCGGGTCGATTCGCCGCCGACGTCGATCAGGTCGGCGCCGCCCTGGTGCAGCGCGAGGCCGTGGGCGACCGCCGCCGCCGGATCGAGGAAGTCGCCGCCGTCGGAAAAGCTGTCGGGGGTGACGTTGAGCACCGCCATCAGCCGGGGCCGATCGAGCGTCAGGCCGGCGAAGGCCGGGCGGGGCCGGCCGAGATTGGCCAAAAGGGTGTCGATGCGGCCGGTAATGTCCGGTGGCTGGCCGCGACTCCAGGCCAGCAGTTCGCCCGGCGCCAGCACCCGGCGGCTGACCGATCCGCCCGAGCGGACGATCAGTTCAAGCCGGGAAAAACAAAACCGCCCCCCGGCCAGGGAGGCGGCTTCGGGCGGGGCGCTGTCGGCCGGAACCAGCCCGAGCGGCCGCAGATACACCCGGGTCACGGCCCCGCGCCCCGGCTCAGGTTCCGAGCGGTTCCGGGTCGAGGCCGGCATCCTTGGCGCCGCTGGACGGCACCGAGGCGCGCCGGCCGGGGGTGCTGGGTTTGACCGGCGGCGGCGGCGTGTCGCCGTCGGGCCTGACGATGGTCTCGCCGCGCAGCAGGGCGTGGATGTCCTCGCCGCTCAGGGTTTCGAATTCCAGCAGTCCCTTGGCCAGGGTGTGGAGCTGCTCGAGATTGTCGCTGAGGATGCGGTGAGCGGTACTGTAGGCGGTATCGACGATCCGGCGCACCTCTTCGTCCACCGTGCGGGCGGTGGCGTCGGACATGTTCTTGTGCTGGGTTACCGAGTGACCGAGAAACACCTCCTGCTGCGGCTCGCCATAGAGCAGCGGCCCGAGCTTCTCCGACATGCCCCATTCGGTGACCATCCGGCGGGCCATCTCGGTGGCCATCTTGATGTCCGAGGAGGCGCCGGTGGTGACGCGCTCGCGGCCGAAGATCACCTCTTCGGCGATCCGTCCGCCCATCGCCACCGCGAGGTCGGCCTCGAGCTTGGCCTTGCTGAGTGAAATGCGGTCGCCTTCGGGCAGCCGCATCACCATGCCCAGCGCCCGGCCGCGCGGAATGATCGTGGCCTTGTGAATGGGATCGCTGTCGACCGAATGCAGGGCGACCACCGCGTGCCCGCCCTCGTGATAGGCGGTCAGCTTCTTTTCCTCGTCGGTCATGACCATCGAGCGCCGCTCGGTGCCCATCATGACCTTGTCCTTGGCCGCCTCCAGCTCCGACATGCTGACCACGCGCTTGTTGAGGCGGGCGGCGAGCAGGGCGGCTTCATTGATCAGGTTGGCGAGATCGGCGCCCGAGAAGCCGGGGGTGCCGCGGGCGATGATCCGGGCATCGACGTCCGGCGACAGCGGCACCTTGCGCATATGGACCTTGAGAATTTTCTCCCGCCCGAGGATGTCGGGGTTGGGCACCACCACCTGCCGGTCGAAACGGCCGGGGCGCAGCAGCGCCGGATCGAGCACGTCGGGACGGTTGGTGGCGGCGATCAGGATCACACCCTCATTGGCCTCAAAGCCGTCCATCTCGACCAGCAGCTGGTTGAGGGTCTGCTCGCGCTCGTCGTTGCCGCCGCCGAGGCCGGCGCCGCGATGACGGCCGACAGCGTCGATTTCGTCGATGAAGATGATGCAGGGGGCGTTTTTCTTGCCCTGCTCGAACATGTCGCGGACCCGGCTGGCGCCGACGCCGACGAACATTTCGACGAAGTCCGAGCCCGAAATGGTGAAGAACGGCACGTTGGCCTCACCGGCGACGGCACGGGCGGTCAGGGTCTTGCCGGTGCCGGGCGGGCCGACCAGCAGCACACCCTTGGGAATCTTGCCGCCCAGGCGCTGGAACTTCTGCGGATCCTTGAGGAACTCGACGATCTCCTCCAGTTCCTGCTTGGCTTCGTCGATGCCGGCAACGTCGTCGAAGGTGACACGGCCGACCTTCTCGGTCAGCAGCCGCGCCCGCGACTTGCCGAATCCCATCGCCTTGCCGCCGCCGGACTGCATCTGGCGCATGAAGAAGATCCAGACCCCGATCAGCATCAGCATCGGGAACCAGCTGAGCAGCACGCTGAACAGAGTCGGCACATTGCTGTCGTCGGGCTGGGCGCTGATGCGCACGCCTTTCTGGGTCAACCGGTCGACCAGATTGGCATCGGGCGGGGTGAAGGTGGCGAAGGTGCGGCCGTCGGCGAAGTGGCCGCTGACCTGATTGCCTTTGATCAGCACGTCGGCAACCTGACCACGATCAACATCGGTGAGGAATTCGCTGAATGGCACGGAGGCCTGGGGCGCGCGGGCCGATGAGGTCTGGAACAGGTTGAAGAGCGCCACCAGCAGCAGCCCGATAATGATCCAGAGCGCCAGATTCTTGCCGAAGTTATTCAAGGGTGCCTGCCTTTCGTCGAACCCCGGCGGGGGTCGAGCCATGCCTCGCCGAGGGGGAGCGAACCCACATTATAAACGGTTTCCCGGACATAGATAATGCTTAGATTCACTCAAGCAACGGCAAAATCGGCGCTCGCCAGGGGGGTGGCGGGCAGAAATCTTGTTGTTGCCACAATTGAGCTGCCCGGGCGCACGAATCCCAGGTGCGGAACCGCCACCGGGCCGCCCTGATCCAGGATCGCGGGCAGGCTGGCCCGGACCGGCTCGGGAACCGGCGTGAGACGCGCGGGGCTGGCATGCGCCCGCACCGCGCGCCAGCCGGCCGCGCCCAGCGCCCCCACCTGCAGCCCCGGCGGTCCGGTCAGCAGCCGGAGCGAAAAGCGCCGGTCCCACCAGACCGCGACGCCGGGTTCGAGGGGCAGGGCGGGGGCGGCGGACCGGGCCTCGCGCATCACCAGCAGCCGCCCGGCCCCGGGCAGGATGCGGCAGCCGGCCAGGGTGCGGCCTGCGGTCAGCCCCGCGACCAGCGCGGTCCAGAGACGGTCGAGCCGCTCCTGCCGGGGCGGGTGGCCGCCGCCGCCGGCCGTGGCGAGGCAGCGCATCAGCGCCCGCCGGCCGATTTCCTCGGGTGCATCCCTCAGGAGGGTGGGGTCGAGACTAAGGAAGCCGGCCGCATGCAGGGTCACAGCACGGGCGAGGAGGGCGGCGGTGGCGGCGTCGAGGGCGGCGCGGACAATCCCGAGCCGCCGGGCGGTGCCGGCGAGGCGGCCGGCGCTCAGCCCTTCGGCGGCCAGCGTCTCGGCGCTCCCGCGGAGGCGCGCCCGGGCAAAGGCCAAGGAGCGGTTGGACGGGTCCTCCAGCCAGGCGATACCGGCGGCGGCGCAGGTGGCGCGGAGAGCCGCTCTCGGCACGCTCAGCAACGGCCGCAACAGGCGCAGCTCCGGCACCTCCCGCACCCTGGCCATGCCGGCCAGACCGTCGGCGCCGCTGCCGCGGGCGAGGCGAAGCAGCACGGTTTCGGCCTGATCCTCCCGATGGTGGGCCAGCAGCAGATGAAAAAGGCCGGCGCCGGCGGCCCGGCCGATCAGCAGACGGTAACGGGCATCGCGGGCGGCGTCTTCAAGCCCGCTGGCCGGCGCGGTGTCCTCCCAGGTCAGGACTTCGTGTTCGATGCCGCGGCCGCGGAGCAGGGCGGCGACGGTGGCCGCCTCGGCGGTCGATTCGGGGCGCAGCCGGTGATCGACGGTCAGCGCCAGCACGCGGCCGCCCCGCGCCCGCGTCCAGTCGTGGCAAAGCAGGCAGAGGGCGAGGCTGTCGGCACCGCCGGAAACCGCGACCGCCAGCCGCGGCCGGGGCTCGAACGGCGCCAGCCGGTCCATCAGGGCGGCAAAGTCAAGGGCAGACAGCGGGCCGTCCGCGCTCACCGACCGCCCGTCCGGTTCAGGAGCACCCCAGCCGTTTGCGCTCCTGTTCGGCGCGCCGCTTCAGGCTGGCGGCGGCGGTCGGGAACACGGCGTCGAGCTGCTTCAGGGTCTTGCAGGAATCGTCCTTCTGGCCGAGGGCCGAGAGCGAGAGGCCGAGCTTCAGCAGATTATCGGGCGCCTTGGGATTCTTGGGATATTTCTGGAAACCCTCGGCGAAGGCCACCGCCGCCTCGGCATATTTTCCGCGCACGTAGTAGGTCTCGCCCAGCCAGTACTGGGCATTGCCCGAGAGCGGGCTGTCGCGGTGCTGGGTGACGAATTTGCTGAGGGCCTTTTCCGCCTGATCGTAGTCGGCCTTGCGCAGCAGACCGAAGGCCTCGTCGTACTGCTCCTGGACATTCCCGGCGACGGTACCGAGGCCGGGTCCGGAAACCGCCGCGGGCTGACCCGGGGGGGCCGGCTCGACGCGCTTTTCGCCCGGCTTGCCGGCTGGTGGCGCCGGCTGGGCGGGCCTGGCCGGCTGGGTGGTGGTCGGCGGTGTCCGCGGCGGCGGCGGCGGGCCGCCTTCGGTGCCGGTGCGGGATTCGAGCTGCGACAGACGGAAATCGAGGTCCGAAGACAGTTTGTCCAGCCGCTCCCGCAACTGGGCGACGCCGAACACCGCCTCCTCGTACTTGCCGACCGCTTCCTGGACGCTGCGCTCGAGTTGCGAGAGCCGGATCTCGAAATCGGCGGCCTGGGTCGGGGCGATGGCGCCGGGGGCAGGGGCCGGGGCGATGGCGCCCGGGGCGGCGCCGCCCCCCCGGGCCAACTGCCGGTGCAGGGTCTGGATGTCGTTATCCAACCGGTTGATCCGGTTAAGAATTTCGACTTGATCGTTGCTCTGGGCCAGGGCCGGCGCAGTCCACAGCACAAAGCCGAGGGCGAGCGCGCCGGCCGTGGTGGTCAGGGTGGCAAGAGACTTCAGCTTTGGCATGGGCTGGTCCGGCTCTGGCGGTTGCGGGAAGGGGCACTCAATTGACGATGGTTACGCCGCGGCGGTTTTGTGCCCAGGAGCCGTCGTTGTCGCCGAGCACCGCCGGCCGTTCCTTGCCGTAGCTGATGATCACGACCCGGCCGCCATCGATGCCGAGCGCCGTCAGGTAATTGCGGACCGCGGTGGCGCGGCGGTTGCCGAGGCCGATGTTGTACTCGCGGGTGCCCCGCTCGTCGGTGTGGCCTTCGATGGTCACGGTGACCTGACCGTATTGCCTCAGCCAGTTGGCCTGACGGTCGAGGGTCGCGCGGGCCTCCGGGGTCAGATCGGAGCGGTCGTACTGGAAGAACACCCGGTCGCCGGTACCCTGGCCGCCCAGCGAGGCGAGGTCTTCCTGGCTCCCTGGACGGATGGCGCCGCTGACGATGCCGCCGGTGCCGCCGGTGCCGGTGGTCAGGCCGGCGCGACCGGAACCCGAGGCGGCACCGGTGTCGGTCGGTGTCGATTCGCAGGCTGCGACCAGCGCGACGGCGGCAAACAGGCTCAACAGCTTCACATACATATCAGACCCCCTGGGAGGATGGGCAAGGTAGCATCGAAAGACAGTAGTATCGCAAGGATGCGGCCACAAAATACGGTATACGGATCAGGGAATCAAGGGCGACCATGCCGGATCGGAGCCGTCGACCGGCGTCGACACCCGGCGCTCGTTGCCGCCGCCGAGATTGACCGAATAGAGCCGGGCCACCCGGCCCCGGCCGTCGCCCGAGGCGGTTTCCTTGAAGTACATCAGCACCCGGCCGTTGGGCGCCCATGTCGGGCCTTCGGCGTGGTGGGATTCAATCAGGATGCGTTCGCCGGTGCCGTCGGGGCGGATGACGCCGATGCCGAACTGACCGCCGGCGAGACGGGTGAAGGCGATGAGATCGCCGCGCGGCGACCACACCGGACCGCCGTAGCGGCCCTGGCCGAAGCTGATCCTCTGCACGCCCGAACCGTCGGCGTTCATGACGTAAATCTGCTGGGTGCCGCCGCGATCGGACTCAAAGACGATGCGCCTGCCGTCCGGTGAATAGGAAGGCGAGGTGTCGATCGAGGGGCCGGTGGTGAGCTGGGTCTGGCGCCGGGTGCGCAGATCGAGGGTGTGGATATTGCTGGCCGAACCGGTCGACAGGCTCATGATCACGGTGTTGCCGTCGGGCGAGAAGCGCGGCGCGAAGGTCATGCCGGGAAAGTCGCCGACCACCTCCTGGCGCCCGGTCTCGATGTTGAACAGGAACACCCGCGGCTTGCCGCCGTAATAGGAGAGATAGGTGATCTCCTGGCTGGTCGGTGAAAAGCGCGGCGTCAGCACCAGGGTGTTGTCGCTGGTCAGGACGTGATGGTTCTCACCGTCCTGATCCATGATCGCGAGCCGTTTGATCCGCGCCGTTCCAGGCCCGGTCTCAGCGATGTAGACGATGCGGGTGTCAAAATAGCCCTCCTCGCCGGTGATGCGCTTATAGACCGCGTCGGCGATCTTGTGGGCGATGCGTCGCCAGGTGTCGGGTGAGGCGAAGAAGGCGAGGCCGGTCAGTTGCTGCTCGACGACGACGTCCCAGAGCCGGAACTCGACCCGGAGCCGGCCGTCGCCCTCGCGGGTGACCGAACCCGTGACCAACCCCTGGGTATGGAGCAGCCGCCAGTCGGCGAAGCGCGGCTGCGCCTGGAGCGCGCCGGGGTTCTGGATGAAGGCAGAGGGATCGATCGGCCGGAACAGGCCCGAGCGCTCGAGGTCGGCCGAGACCACCTTGGCGATGTTCTGCCCCATCTGGGTCTCGGCGCCGCCGCTGCCGGCGAAGGCGGTGACCGCGATCGGGATCGGCTCGACGACACCGCGGGTGATGTCGATGTGAAGATCGGCGCGGGCCGGCGGCGCGAAGGCCACGACCAGCAGGGCGGCCAGAGCGGCCAGGGCGGCGACGCCGCCGCGGGTGGGCTTAGAGACGGTAGCCATCAGAGCATGTCCTTTAGATTAAGCATGTTAAGTCCTTGATATTGCAGGATATTTTTGTTTTACAAATGTTTAACGGTAAGTGCTTGACCACGCTTGCCCTGCGAGCATACCGTTTTTTAGCACTTGGGTGAGGAGGCCGCAATGCGTTTGGTTCCGACCAAGCATGGTTTCAAAGTCTATGGAACAAATATAAGAATTCGCAAGCGTCATGATAGCCGATATTGGCAGGTATGCGTATACTTCCCAAAGTTAAGGAAGTATAAAGTTTACTCCACAGGCACAGAAAGTGAAGAAGAAGCAATTGCATTTGGTATGGAGAGGCAGGTTGAACTAAAAACAATGGTTAAGCATGAAATTGAGGTGTTTCCCGTTAAGTTCGATCGAATAATTAAGGAATGGGTAGTTAGAACGGAAGGCAGAGTATTGGGTGGCCACCAAAGCAAATCTGTGTTTGAGGTTATGAAGTCGATCGCAAAGAATTACATGACGCCGTTTCTTAAAGATAAGCCCATAACAAAATTGAATGGCGAGTTGCTGGAAGCGTATGCGCAATTTATTATAAAAAATGGTGCGGTTTCGGCAAAATCGTTCGAGCATCACAATATGACCTTAAGCAGCATCTTAAAGTTTGCGAGGGAGAAGGGATGGTATAAGGGCTATAATATACCAAAAATTGAGGCTCCACCGTATAAGATCGAAGATGGAGATGCGAGGACGAACTTTACAGAGCCCGAAATTATCATGATGGTAAAGTCGATTGATGCATTTATCGACGCGCAGAGAACTGCTGTGAAGCAATATGACTGCAAATGCATGAAGGCTATGATACATTTTATAAACGCTACAGGATGTCGCACAAACGACTTTATTAACTTAACGTGGTCCGACTTTGTTTTGGAGGGCATGGAAAACTCACAATGGAACCCGAACGGTGAGTTGCGAAATATATTTGTTGATTTGGCGGCACTATCGGATAATGATGAAATATCACAATATGTCTTTAATAATTTTGTCAGCGACCAATTTTTTAAAGTGAGGCTGATTGGAAAGGGTAAAATACACCATAGAACCGTTCCTGTTGATCAAGCGGCCATACCATATCTTGTGTGGTGGTGGAAACAGTCATTACACAATAAGCCAGCAGATTTAGTATTTTCGAATATGGTGGGAAAATATTTAAGAGGACATGCTGTATACTTTAAGAAGTTATTGGAATTTACGAAAATACCCTATCAAACTGAAAAAGGAGTTAGAACGCCATACTCGTTAAGGCATACATTTATAACAAGAAAACTTGTTGATGGGAAATCTCCATTTGATATTGGCGTGCAATGTGGAACAAGTGTTAAGCATATCCAAGAAACATACTGCCATATGCTGCCAGCAGATCTTTTCGAGAAAATATTTAAGGTTAAGCCGCCATCTGTAGACAAATAAAATGTTGTTATGATGTGCTCTTTGAACCATTTAGACGCATTTATAGTGCTCCTGCTCATTGCCTTCGGAGGAGAGATCGTCGCGGGACATCGATCACGGTCGTCCACGGTAAACTGCACGTCCTCCAAGCAGCCATACCGTGCCGTACACCGTCATTTTACCGTGAACGAGCCCACAGACGGTCTCATGCAAACCGCACATATTAGAATTGTGAGAATTGCATAACTTAATCATCTTAAAAAAAAGTGCTAAAGGATAAGTAGTATGTAGAAACTTATCGAGGAAATTGTGATGGATGAATTTATAACAGATGACCAATTATGTGATGCTCTCGGTTTGGAATTAACAGATTATCACAAAATAGTAGATAGGTTGCGACTTAAAAAATATAATATAACCGGAATTATTAAAGTTATAATAAAGGAATCAATAGAGAAGATTGAAGAAAGAAAAGATGCGATATATTCCCACAACTTTAATAATATCAACCCAAAGGTTGTTTGGGCATGGAATATTGATGTTGCAGAAGAAATTGCCCAAAAGATATTGGACTACAAGCAATCAAGCCGGATAATTCAATCGTGAGAAAAGATTGCATCTGCTATGTGATTTTAACATAAATGGAATATAGATAAAATCATTTGAAGGATGCTAAATATATAGAAGTTATTTATACATAATCACCACTAGATTATAATCTAGAAAGTTAAAACGGAACATCGAAAACAGGACGGTGTCGGTAAGTCGGGTGAGACGAAAGCAGTTGAATTGAATTGACAACTGCGACTAAAGGTTTAATCCCCTTTTATGAAAATGGACCGGGCTCCGCTGTAAAT
>SERZ01000148.1_pt1 | contig 45768 bp, 43 predicted proteins | sample 3171461 | NCBI WGS metagenome assembly SERZ01 (sample SAMN06051861, study PRJNA518727) | freshwater metagenome | biome: subpolar coniferous forest; feature: holomictic lake; material: water; isolation source: holomictic Lake 227, 6 m depth | place: Canada: near Kenora, Ontario | collected... | reverse complement strand
CGTACGACGCGCTCATGGCGCAACACTCAACGTGGTGCAGTGTTCAGGCTCAATGACCTGGCTGGCCAAAGAGATGGAGGAGAAATACGGTATTCCATTTATCCGTGTCTCCTATTTCGGGATTGAAGATATGTCAAAATCGCTCTATGATGTCGCCGTTAAATTTCCTGACCGACCGGATATCATGGATGCAGCAAAGCAAATTGTCAGTGAAGAGGTGAAAACACTCTATCCTTCACTGCAGAAGTTCAAAAAAGCGCTGACAGGGAAAAAGGCTGCCATCTATGTTGGTGGCGCATTCAAGACCTTTTCTCTCATCAAAGCGCTCCGTTCAATAGGAATGTCAGTTGTACTGGCAGGTTCACAGACAGGGAACCAGGACGATTATGCCAGACTCAAAGAGATGTGCGATGAAGGGACAGTGATTGTGGATGATTCCAACCCCGTCGAGCTCTCGAAATTTATCCTTGAAAAAGGGGCCGACCTGCTTATCGGCGGCGTCAAAGAGCGACCGATCGCCTTCAAGCTCGGTATCGGCTTCTGCGACCACAACCATGAGAGGAAGATCCCTCTCGCCGGATTTATCGGCATGTACAATTTTGCACTGGAGGTCTATCAATCGGTCATGAGCCCGGTATGGCAGTTCGCTCCGCGAAAAGGAGGTTCACTATGAAACACGCGAAAACAGCAACACAGAACGCCTGCAAGCTCTGCAACCCACTCGGCGCATGCCTTGCCTTCAGGGGAATAGAGAACTGCGTGCCGTTCCTGCACGGTTCCCAGGGGTGTGCTACCTATATACGCCGTTACCTGATAAGCCATTACAAGGAGCCTATCGATATCGCGTCATCGAACTTCCATGAAGAGAGCGCTGTGTTCGGAGGAAGCCACAACCTGCAGGTTGGCCTGAAAAACGTCACCGAGCAGTACAAACCTGATGTGATCGGTATCGCGACCACCTGCCTGACCGAGACTATCGGAGACGATGTTCCCTTGATCCTGCGTGACTATAAAAAGGCACATAAAAACGGCTCGCCCATGCCGATCATGATTCATGCCTCGACGCCAAGCTACCAGGGCAGCCACATTGACGGCTTTCATGCCGCAGTGAGGGCAACAGTAAAAACGCTTGCTGAAAAAGGAGAGGAACAGAACCTGATCAACCTTTTTCCAAACATGGTTTCGCCAGCCGACTTGCGTTACCTCAAGGAGATTTTCCGTGAATTCGAAGTCCCTTGCATGATGTTGCCCGACTATTCACAGACAATGGATGGTGGACCGTGGGGTGAATACCACCGCATTCCTCCAGGTGGAACCCCTGCAAGTGCTATCGTCAATGCTGGTTCTGCAAGGGCAAGCATCGAGTTCGGTTCAACGCTCGAAGCTTCCAAATCGGCTGCAGGATATCTCCAGGAGGAGTTTGACGTGCCAAGATATCAACTCTCCCTGCCAATCGGCATCAAGGAGAGCGACAAATTTTTCAGCCTGCTCGAAACGCTGACAGGCAAGAAACGGGCCGAAAAATATGAGGACGAACGGCGCCGCCTGATTGACGCCTACGCTGACGGCCACAAATATATTTTCGAGAAAAAGGTCATTCTCTACGGCGAAGAAGATCTGGTAGTCGCCATGACCGCCTTTCTCTCTGAAATCGGCATGACGCCGGTACTCTGCGCCTCGGGTGGCAAAAGCGGCCTCCTGAAAAAGAGGATCATGGAGCTTGTGCCAAATATGGAAGAGCTTGGCATCAAGGTACGTGAAGGTGTTGACTTTGTCGATATCGAGGATGAAGCCAAAGTGCTGCAGCCCGATTTTCTGATCGGCAACAGCAAGGGCTACACCATGTCAAGAAAAAACAATATACCGATGCTCAGACTCGGCTTCCCGATTCACGACCGCTTCGGAGGCCAGAGAATGCACCATCTTGGATACAGAGGAACACAGGAACTCTTTGACCGGATCGTCAACACCGTCATCGAAGAGCGGCAGAATGCTTCATCAATAGGCTACACTTACATGTAAAGGGAGGAAACCATGTCACTGAAAATAGAAAACCACCCCTGTTTCAACGATGCGTCCCGCCACAAGTTCGGTCGCATTCACCTCCCTGTTGCGCCGAAATGCAACATCCAGTGCAACTACTGCAGCCGGAAATTCGACTGCATGAACGAGAACCGCCCTGGCGTCACCAGCAAAGTACTTTCGCCTCATCAGGCATTGCACTATCTGGAACAGGCCATAAAGCTCTCGCCAAACATTGCTGTGGTAGGTATTGCCGGCCCTGGAGACCCGTTTGCCAACCCTGACGAGACCATGGAAACACTCCGGCTGGTTCGGGAAAAGTATCCCGAAATGCTGCTATGCGTAGCAACCAACGGACTCGACCTGCTTCCCTATATCGACGAGCTTGCACAGCTTCAGGTCAGCCATGTCACCGTAACCATCAACGCAATCGATCCGGAAATCGGTGCGGAAGTCTATGCCTGGGTACGCTACAAAAAGAAAATGTACCGCGACATCGATGCTGCCAGGCTGCTCATCAAAAACCAGCTTGAGTCGCTTAAAAAGCTCAAGGAAGCCGGTATTACGGCCAAAGTGAACTCGATTATCATTCCGGGCATCAACGACAGCCATGTGATCGCTGTCGCATCAAAAGTTGCTGAACTTGGAGCCGACATCCTGAACTGTCTGCCCTACTACAACACTATGGAGACGGTGTTTGAAAACATAGCGGAACCTTCAGCAGAAATGGTGAGTGAAATCCAGAAAGCCACCAGCGAATTTCTGCCACAGATGAAACACTGTGCACGATGCCGCGCTGATGCAGTCGGAATTATCGGAGAGATCAACAACGAGGAGATGATGCAGAAACTTGCCGAGGCTGCTGCACTGCCAAAAAACCCGGCTCACAACCGCCCCTTTATTGCCGTCAGCAGTATTGAAGGTGTGCTCATCAACCAGCACCTCGGTGAAGCAGATCGTTTTCTGATTTACGCGCTGGAGCCGACAACCGGAGAGTGTGTGCTGGTCGATGCAAGAACCGCACCACCCGCCGGCGGAGGCCAGCAGCGGTGGGAAGCACTGGCTGACAGCCTTGACGACTGCAGGGCGCTCCTTGTCAACGGCGCAGGTGATTCACCGAAAAAAGTCATGAAGGCCAAAGGCATCGAGGTGATGGTACTCGAAGGAGTCATCGAAGAGGCGGTTTACGGAGTCTTTACCGGACAGGATCTGAAACACCTGATGAAAAGCAGCCAGATTCACGCCTGCGGCACAAGCTGCAGCGGAACCGGAGGCGGATGCGGGTAAGAAAAGCAATGAAGAATGGAGAATTGACAATGGATATTGAAAATTAGCGACATTTTTTTAACACTGATCACAAATTATCATGGACAAACCAAAACATCACATTTTCGTCTGCGCAAGTTTCCGCGCACAGGGAACACCACAGGGCATCTGTCACAAAAAAGAGTCACTCAGCCTTATCCCCTACCTTGAAAGTGAACTCGCTGACCGGGGAATGAGCGACGTCGCCGTTTCAGCCACGGGATGTCTCAATATGTGCGAAAAAGGGCCGGTACTGGTGATCTACCCTGAAAACCTCTGGTACGGCGAAGTCAACGGCGAAGAAGAGATCGACCAAATCCTTGACGCCCTTGAAGAGGGTGAAGCGTGCGAAGCACTCCTGATAAACTGATTTGTTTGCGGACAGTGCTGTCTTTTTTAATGGCAAAAGGCAGCACACCGCATTTTTTTTATCCATCGTTATTTCTTGTTGCATATAGCGAAAGCCTGATAACAATAAGCCATTCTCTCTGGCTGATTTTTTTTAATCCCCGTTATATACATCTTGTTATAGCGATAATCTCGCAACACCTGTTCTTTCTCTCGTTACACCTTCCCGGCGTTTCTCCGGCGCCGGGTTTTTTACTCAGACAACAGCGCCAAAAAGCCTGCCGACACCCGCCGTGAGGCCCATGGCAAGCACTCCCCAGAAAGCGACACGCAAAGCCCCCTTGAGAACAGGCGCACCGCCTGCATAAGCCGCTGTTCCCCCAAGAACAACCAAAGTTACGAGAGCTGTCAAAGAGGATACTTCAGCCACCCGGCCTGAAGGCGCCAGCAACACAGCAAGAATCGGAATAACCGCACCCGCAATAAAAGAAATTGCAGAAGCAAAAGCAGCCTGGATTGGCCGTGCCCGCAACGTCTCCGTAATACCAAGTTCATCACGGATATGCGCTCCAAGAGCATCTTTCATCATAAGAGCCTCTGCCACCTGCCGAGCCAGCGCTTTGTCGAGTCCCCGGCTCTCATAAATCGAAGTCAGCTCCTCCAGTTCATGAACAGGATCAACCTCCAGTTCACGTTTTTCCCGCTCGATATCCGCAGTTTCAGTGTCAGCCTGCGACTGAACCGATACATACTCCCCTGCCGCCATAGACATGGCACCAGCCACCAGACCAGCAACACCGGTCAACAAAACACTGCCCTGGGAAGCGCCCGCAGCGGCCACGCCAATAACAAGGCTTGCTACCGAGATGGTACCATCATTGGCGCCAAGCACCGCAGCGCGAAGCCACCCGATCCGGGCTGCCCTGTGGGTTTCCCTGTGAACATAAGGCATCGACAAAATCTCCTGTTGGTTAAACTACTTGTTTGCAGTTATGAATTACTTCTGCGGTGCGCTGAACGTACACGGTAAAGCCGTTCAGTAAAGCCACCCTCAGTTTCAAATGATTTCGCCAGTGCCTCGATCTGGCGGTCGAGGAGGTAACAGCAAAGGTTTATCAGTGAGAGCGAAGCATTTGCCACAAATACAGGGACAGGAACTGACTGGCACTGAATGACAGGGACACTCACCTGAGAAGTGCTGTCTGTGCTCGTCTGTGTCGGTCTGTGTTGCTTTTGCTCAGCGGCAACCCATTGACGCAGTTCAAGCAAGCTGCTGCAACGAAGAGCTTTGAAGCGAAGCAGTGCAGGATGATCGGGCCACCATTCTGGCAACTCCCGCTGGCGCAGAAAATCTTCGTAGTCAAGTCTCAGCTCTTCCAGACTGGCACGTGCTACACTGGTAAGTTTGAGTTCGGTTTTTTTTGAAGTCCCTGAAGCCTGGCTTCCCTCGGCAATGTTCTGAACACCTGAACGTGCAGCCTGCACCATCTGGTCATGTGTCCGGCTGCGTTTGTCGATATAGCGGTCACAGAAACGCACCGTCACATCATAGACCAACTGCGCAATCTGGAAACTTTTCAGCTTTCTGTAGCCGCCGTGTTTGGGAATGAGAGGCTCGGTGCTCATGTTTCAGGCCGCAAACTGGTTGAGAAAAAGATAGTGCGATATTTAATTTACAGAATACTTCCTGCAATTTATAAGGAACAGCCAATTACCACACAAATACAAATTACTGATCGACATACGATTTACACACAACGTCGGGAGAAAATCTGAGCGTTTTGAGGGAAAAAAGTCACTTTCAATTCTTGCTCTGCTTTATTTTTATCATGTATCTTGTCGTCATGATTTCAATTCCTGAAATATAACCCGATAACATCGCTTCGAAAGGAGAGGCCGGATGAAAAGCAAAAAAGAAGAGATCGGCCTTGAGGGTTCGATCTGGTTTCAGAAGGCAGAGAACAAGTTTCTTGGAGGCGACAGGATTGCTTTACTGGAAAAAATCGATGAGCTTGGCTCGATCAACAGTGCGGCCAAAGCCACGGGAATAAGTTATAAAACAGCATGGCATCTGGTCAATATGGTCAACAACCTCTCCGAGAAGCCTCTGGTTGACAGGGTAGCAGTAGGAAAAGGAGGCGGAGGAACGGTTCTCACCAGAGAGGGAAAAAAAGTGGTTGAGCAGTTCCGTGTTGTACAGGAAGAGCACCGGAAGTTTCTGCAAAATCTTGAGGGACGTCTTGGAGAGACCAGCTCTCTTTATCAATTTCTTAAAAGGATATCCATGAAAATCAGTGCACGCAACATTTTTTCAGGCACCATCGAATCAGTCATCAGAGGGGCTGTCAATGCTGAAGTGACTCTTCTCTTGAACGGTGGCAGCCGTATCGTCTCGATCATCACCAATGGATCGGTGGACAATCTCGGCCTTAAAGAGGGAGTGAACGCCTACGCCATCATCAAGGCAAGCTCGATCATCATCGGCCAGGATCTGCACGATGCAAAAATCAGCACCCGCAACATCATGTGCGGCACCATCAGCAAACTTATCGAAGGGCCGGTCAGCACCGAGGTCGATGTGGAAATCGGAGGCGGCAATGTCATCTCCGCCGTCATCACCCACGGCAGTTCCGAAAAACTCGCTCTCAAGGAGGGTGGTCATGCCTGCGCAGCATTCAAGGCTTCGAGCGTCATTTTGGGCGTAAGCTGACAGCCGCCGCTCACTCACCTTTATCAATGCAGGAAGAAAAGCCCTTTTCTTCCTGCATGATGTCGCTCTTCCACTTAAGCAAAATTGACCCTGCAGCCATCCATACCCGCCCTGCGGCAAAGATTACTGCGGAGATTATCGGATGCATTGGTGATGCGCCTGTTGGGCAGGCCTTTTCGAAGCTGGCTGTCTCACGCGAAGGTAGTCGCAGGAGGAGAAGCTCAGGCCCATCTTCGTAGACAGCACCTCTTCTGGACACACGCTCGTGCACGTCAGGCAGAGCACGCACTCCGTTGACAAGACTGGCCTGCCCTCCTGCACGTAGCGCATGACCTCTATGTCCATCGGGCAGTTGACCGTACAGTTGCGACAGCGGGTGCACCTGTCGTTCTTCGGTGCGATTCGCATCATCGAAACGCTCGCTGATGGCTTGAAAAAACCGACGATCGGGCAGAGGTACTTGCAGAATGCGCGGTTGTCCTTCAATACGACCGCGAGCACGATTCCCGAGCTGAAGTAGAGGAGATTGCCGATAAGGAACCACCACATCTCCGGAATCATGAACGCGCTCGAATACTGTGATGTGTCGTCAATCTTGATCGCGTGGTTGTAAATCACGATTCCGTGCTGGCTCTCAATGGTGTAGCCAAAGATGAACACCAGACTCGCAACGAGTCCGAGAGCAAGAGCGAACAGAAGATAGCGCAGGTGCCCCCAGCGTCCCGGAACCCGTCCGGGGGAGTTCTTCCAGGGCAGGAGGTCGAGTACGGCGGCTGTCCAGCATGCCCACCCGCACCAGCCTCTGTTGAAGACGGCGGGACCGACGATCTTGGCTACGAAGTAGTGGATGGCAGCGGCCTGGAATACACCCGCGAAGACCATGAACCAGAAACCCTCGATCTGCATGTTCTCCGGCACGATGGCGCCGAAGCTCAGGTAGATCAGTCCGCAGCCCAGCCCGAAGAAGAGGTATCCGCCCACCAGTACCTGGGACAACCTTCGTGCCCAAGGCTTCCTCTCTCTGGGGAGCAGGGGCCAGAGACCCATCCCCAGCGAGATCGAAAGCCCGATTATCCCAAAATTGATGAGATAGAAGGGCTCATCGAACGCCTTCCAAAACCCGATGGCCACGGTTGTGAACACCGCCATCATGAGGAACATCAACTTGAATTCGGCCAACTTCGGTCTAATCATGGCGCAGACTCCTTGAAGGGCGGTGCTCACTATCGGGGGCACTCCCCCACAAAAGCTTCAAATTCAGCGTATCTCGCATGGAAGTGCGTGTATTGTGATGTTTGTTATCGAGAAGATACAAACGGATAATGATTCAATAAAACATTGATATGATGGCACTTCGCATGTTCTCCTGTTTTTATGCCTAACGAAAGTAGCTAACCAGCCCAAACGCTGGCACCCGGGTCTGAGTTGCGCGGTGGGTTGGGGTGATAGGGCTCATTTAATGCCTTTCAATAATGACTTGAAACTCTCCCTGCCATTTGCTACAGGAAATATAACGGACACAACAACCTTTGAGGGGTTCTTGCCATCCATAACGGCCACTTCTTATGGTTTCGGTACCGCCTATAATCTGATTGATGACCTTTCGCATATAGCCATTGCGATTCTTTGTGGGTGTTCCGGCCCTAAAAACAAACCCATCTTCGATTTCTGCGCTCACCCAGCCACCGGGACTCTCCTGAAACCGAATCTGCTTGCCAACCATGTTTCACCTGAGTGTGAATTATCCTGACATAAGTGATGCTGACCGGCAAAAAGATGCTGTGATTGTTCATGGGATTGTCACTTGAGTTCAGCGTTGCTCATTGCCTCTGCAACGAGGAGTGACATGCCGTTCAATAGACGCCAACATCGATAGGCGCTTCCGATGGTATCGATAGCAAGCGCGAGGCGTAGAGTTCCAGGGCACCTTGCCTCTGTTCGGGTGTTAGATGTGCGGGACCGTAGTAATTTCGGAGAAAGTGAGTTTATGAAATCCACTGCTGGAGGCATTACTTCAACATTGTATTTTATGCACACAATATATCATGCTTGATATATTTACACAACATCACATCGAAAGGGACTATAAAGATTAGAGTTAGTCGTCATCGTCCCTGAACAGTAAAATCGAAGCTATTTGATTTAATTGATTGGAGTTATCGAAATAATGAGGGCAAAGCGTTATTATCGTTATTAAACAACGCCTCAGATGCGCAGATGCGATATCGATTTGGGATGTCACCCGGATTTCTCCGGCTTTTCAGCATAAGACAGAATATAGTCCAGGCCAGCGTAGACACTCTCTGCAGAGCGATGAAATGCTGATTTTGCGAGAATCATGGCAACCGGAGGCAGCTTCCTGACAAACGTTTGATCTCTTGACAGATACTCATGAAGAGGCCGATAAACATTGTCACGTATTGATTTGATGTCGATAGTGACGAAGCCGGCGCTCAAGAGCTTACTGGTGTAGGACGGAATCAGATAATAGTTTTCCTGCGGAATATTGAATTTGCCGGCTACAAGACTCCATGAAATCCATTGCTCCATCCGCCTGAAGAAATTATCGGAGTTTTTTGTCGGGACAATGTCCGCTGTCACCAACCTTCCGCCTGGTCGCAACACCCGATACGCCTCCTTGAAAAAATCCTCACGGCTCCTGTAGTGAAAAGCACTTTCCAGGGAAACGACCAGATCGATGGATTCATTTGCAATCTGCATCTCTGTTGCCGAACCTTCCCTTAAATCTATCGACGTCACGAGCCCTGCATCGGCAACATTCATCCGGGCCCGTTCCACCTGAGACCTTGTGATATTCAGCCCGATGATTTTTTCAGGTTTCATGGTCTTGGCCCAGAGGATATCCTGGTCGCCAAAGCCATACCCACAATCCAGCACTATATCACCTGCAGCCATGCCGCCCCGTTTCGCCACCAGAAGAGCAAGCGCTTCACTGGCCTCATCGATGGTATCCACATCCCGCCAGTAACCAAGATTCAGATACAGCCTGTGCTCGGTAAGAGAAGTGGTACCAATCAGATCATAGACTTCCGCCGTCTCCAATCCGTGGAATGGATTGAGAAGCCAGTTGAGATATGCAAAAAAACGACCCGCTGTGTTGTCTGACATGGTTTTTATTTTTTTCTGGTGAAGAGGTCGATATCACTTGCGATGACTGGCTATCCCGGCAGTTTTACGAGAAAACGCCTGCGCAACTCTTCGGACGGCAACATGCATTCATCTTTTTTCCCGAACAGTTGATATCGGTTCTGCGCTATCAGATCGTACATCACATCCCGCAGGGGTTCGGGAACCGCCTGGAATAAGGTGAGCAGATTCCATGGCATGTCGAGTCTGGAGGCGATTTCAATGGCAGCGGCACTTCGGGTAAAGGCGCGGTCACCACTGACAAGAACGACGGTGTCAAGACGCGAAGTATTGATGCCAAAATGCTTAAGTAACGACGCTCCAAGAGGAGACTGGGCAGGCGTGAACGAGAAATGCCCGACGGTATCGTGCTCAAAAATAAAATTCACCGAAAATTCGCACAGATTGCACACACCGTCAAAAATAACAATGTTTTCCGGAAGAGCGGCCGAGGACTTATGCATCTGGTTTCATGGTAACGTTCACAATTGCTTTGATCAGGGATCCGGATCTTTGTGGATGGTCTCAACATTCATCCAATCAGTCCATCAAGTCCGGAGTTCCAGATATAAGATGTTCAGATTTTCAGGAAGATTACTGTGTACACAACTCGAAAACCGGGATAGTAGTTCCTGAAGTCGGGATTGTGATGGAGCGATCGACACTACGCAGAGCCATACTGAAGCGAGCTGCAAGATCAGGCATCATAAAGGCGGGAGAGCTGAAAAAAGCCTGTCCCTGGCTTAAAAAGCTCAGGACAACGCACATATCAGATCAAGAAACTGGTACACCGCAGGATGCTGCAATCAACCAGGGAAGGCGGCAGAAAGTAGGCTATCGGATTCAGCAATAACATTCTGATGCGCGGTATTATTATGGCCTTGTCAAAAGAGGGATTTATTCCATCAGCCCTGAAAGAAATCAAAAATGAACCAACCGGTTCCGAGCCCTGAAAATCAACAAAACGAATGCGCTTTGTTCCTGATTTGTAACATGGCGACCGGGAATGCCTGATTTTGATCTATCGCAAAACCGATGACAACTGCCTTGAACTGGTTCGCCTCAGCTCTCATATCGAGCTGGGTCGTTAATCAAAGATTATGATTCTGAAACGCCTGAGACAACTTCTGTTCAGCAAATCCCCTTCCACGACACCTCATTCACAACATATTCTGATGCTGAACTGCATGAGTTAGTTTACGTAGTTGTGAGCGTCCCCTTCTCCATCGTGTTGATTTAGATTTGCTAAAAGAACAAAATATTGGTTTAATTGCTGTTGGAATTGAACACATTCGTTTTGTTTTTAAACCCAAAACTGAACAGCCACAGGATTTGATTTCATACCTAAGCTGGGCGATTTAGCACAAAAAAAGCTCCAATATTTGCGGTTAAAGTGTTATATTATAATGAGTAACGGCAAATTACCATTTGTAACGCAACACAAGCCAATAAATACAGGAGCTTCATGCCGAAAGATACAAAAAAGAGCCGCAATAAAGGCCATCGTATCAGTTCTATCGTGACAACAACCAATGATTGCCTTACCAATCGCGCTGGGCTGGCATTGTTTTCCACCTATCTGCAGGGTATTCAACTCATGCCGATTATGGAGAACATGTTCAGAACCATGCGTAAAAACAAAAAAGGTGTTCCGGTTGTTGATCTGCTTCTTCAATTGTTGTGTTTTTTTATGGATGGTACCAGCCATCACCTGACATGGTTTGACGAACTGAAAAAAGAGAAAAGTTATGCCCCATTGATTGGCTGTAAACCGGAACACTTGGCATCGTCTCATGCAGTCAAAAGATTTTTTGGAGTGTTCTCTGCTCATAAAGTAAGGTTATTCCGTTATTTACTGCAAAAGGTCTTTTTGTGGCGGCTGAAAATTGATCAGCCCGCAGTTATCGAACTGGGTATTGATTCTATGGTGCTGGATAATAATGATGCTTTGAAACGAGAGGGTGTTGAACCAACGTACAAGAAAGTGAACGGGTTCCATCCCGTGCAGATGAATTGGGGCCGCTACTTCGTTGATGCCGTTTTCCAGGTTGGCTCAGACCACTCCAATCATGGTCAAACCGTTGAGATGATGCTGTACAATATCGTTGCGACAATCAGGGAATCGTATCGGGTCGATGTCCCGATCATTGTTCGCATGGATTCCGGCTTTTACGACCAAAAGTTGTTTAAAATCTGTGAATCGTTGCATATCGGCTATATCTGCGGCGGAAAACTTTACGCTAATGTTAAAAAAGCGGCGGCGGACAGCACAAGCTGGTCTAACTTTAACTCGTTAAATAAAAAGGAGATATGGAAGTATACCGATTTTATGTGTCAACAAGACACTTGGGACTTGGCCCGTCGGACAATTTACAGCCGTATGATTCAGCATGGCAGACAACTTGTCGTACCGGGATTGGGTACTGACAGTGCCATCATCACCAACCTTGGTATGAGCGGTCTGATTGACGAACTCCTCTGTCAAGCCGGTGCAGAAAACCTCCTTTCAGCTCACGATATTCTCGGCAACTATCACCAGCGCGGCAATGATGAATTAGCCAACCGTGCCATCAAAAACTTTGGTGAAGAACAATTGCCCTTCAAAAACTTCTATGCCAATGCAGCTTGGTACTTTTTCATGTTGCTGGGCAATAATCTGTTCGAAAGCTTCAAAGAAGATGTAAGCGTATCAGTCATTGCTAAAACCGTTTATGCCGATACTTTTCGTCGGCAGTTCATTGATACAGCAGCCAAAATTGTTCGCAATGGCAAAAAACTCATCATGAAAGTTCCGACAGCCTGCTTTGAGCGCCTGCAATTCGATAAACTCTTTGAGCGCTGTTTGAACGTTACTGTTTTGCAGTGTTAGCCGACGATTGACAGCAAAATACAGACACAGCTATCAGGCAATGGAGGAGTGCGCCCAAAAAGAGCTTTGAACGAAGATTTTTGCTGTTTATGCTGTTATTTTTCCTGATCTTGTCTTGCTAACACAGAACTCTACGCTCTTCTTTGTCCGAAATGTTATAATTTGCTTGCAACATCAGCTTCTCGTTGATGATTTTGAGTCATTTCTGTCCTTGGATCAATGTCTCTGCACCGGCAGCAGGATTGTTTTTACGAATCTCACAGTTTAGGATTAAGATAATACTGAAAAAGGACATTAAAAACAGACCAACAAAAGAATTGTCCTGTCATGATGCTCATAACATAAAAGCTTTTTCTCTAAGGAGGTAGTCGGCGAGGTCGAGGCCGTGGGTCAGTCGGCTGGAGGGGACTCGTTTTTCGGGGATGATGGATACGGTCACACTTGGTAGTCCTGTAGCTATGGTTTGCTATTTTTCGCAGACTCCGAGATCGGGGTAGAGTTTAAACTGACTGTGATTGGGTGATTTGAGTTTTTCATTTTGCAAGGCTCCCCTTCCCTGCTGTTGTAAGCCATAGGTATTGTCGGGGATAAATCCAGTGGAGATGATGGCGGTTTTTTCGCTTTCGACGATGGCGACGTTTTTTTTGTGATCTGTGTTGAGGTGGTGTTCTCCGAAGAGGCCTTGGCTTTGGTGGAATGGATGGATAATAACCGGAAAGGCTTCAATCATCCATACAGCCAATCTCCTTGAGTTATCCTTTGCCTCAGCGACGAAGAACGACGACGCAAAGCCCAAACAGCAAAAATATGCCTCCTTTCATGCTTTTTCCGGAAAAAAATGCCTACATTTTTTGGAAATACGGGAAATTATTGTTAACAATCGTTAACGAAAATTAAAGAAACAGACGACTCATGAAACAAGTGACCCCGACAACCAAAAAGATGTGCTGCTGCTGTTGCAGGCCTCATCGGTCCGACACGGGGATATCCGGGAGAACTTCGTAGTTCACAATGGTTTCATTGAAGTACGATACAAGTCTTTAAAGCCGGTTCTGCGTGTCAGTACCGGCTTTTTTATTTTCATCAAATTATTCACACAACCAATAACCATCAGGAAAAATACCATGTCATCACCAGCAGCATCGCCTTCTTGCGAGGGTGGAATACCTTTACCGATTGTCAAACTGAACCGGGTTGTTTTGCTCGTGGGCATTGCCGCAGGCATTGCACTGCAGCTTCCCATTGTCACCACCGTGCTGTTTTTTATCATTCTCCTGGCCGTGATATACGGAAAGAAAGGGAGCCTCATTTTTTTTATAGGATCGCGTCTTTTTGCAAAGCAGAATCTGACCGCCGAAAAAGAGGATCCAAAGCTTATGCGGTTCAATAACTCGATTGCCGCCATTCTGCTTGGTGGTGCGCAAATCGCCTTCCTGCTTGGGGCTCCGCTTGCCGGATGGATTCTGTCAGGGTTTGTGGCTGTCGCCGCAGCCATAGCACTCGCGGGTTTCTGCTTTGGCTGCTTTCTCTTTTTCCAGTTCAACATGCAGAAATTCAAATTCTTCGGTAACAAACCGTAGGGGCACGGCATGCCGTGCCCTTACCATGGTTTGCCCGTACCCATGCCATGTCCCAATAATTTCACAACAACCAAACAGAGGAGAAAAATCCAATGAGTTCAGAACACTACCGGTTTGAAACGCTTGCCCTTCATGCAGGCCAGACAATTGACGGAACCCTGTCACGTGGAGTGCCAGTCTACCGCACCAGTTCCTACCTGTTCAAAAACACTGAACATGCCGCTAACCTTTTTGCCCTGAAAGAGCTTGGCAATATCTATACAAGGCTGATGAACCCGACCACCGATGTGCTCGAACAGCGGGTTACGCAGCTTGAGGGTGGTGCCGCTTCTGTTGCGCTTGCATCGGGAACTGCCGCGATTTTCAATACAATCATCACTCTCGCTGAAGCAGGCGATGAAATTGTTTCGGCCAACAATCTCTACGGGGGAACCTACACCCAGTTCGATGCCATCCTGCCAAAACTCGGTATTACCGTCAAATTTGTCGATCCGAAAGATCCGTTGAACTTTGAGCGTGCGATAACCGATAAAACCAGAGCGCTCTTCATTGAAACCATCGGCAACCCGGTGCTTGATTATACCGACGTGAAAGCGATCGCTGAAGTTGCTCACCGCAACGGGCTTCCGCTGATTGTCGATGCGACCTTCACCACCCCCTATCTGCTCAAAACAATAGATCTCGGAGCTGATATTGTCATCAACTCACTCACCAAATGGCTTGGCGGCCACGGGTCCGGATTGGGCGGCATCATCACCGATGCAGGACGTTTTAACTGGAAAGCGGGACGTCATCCGCTCTTTACCGAGCCGGACAACAACTACCACGGACTTCGCTGGGCTATCGACCTGCCGGAACCGCTTGCGCCGATTGCCTTTGCCCTTCGGGTACGCACGGTGCCGCTCAGAAACCTCGGAGCGTGCATTTCGCCTGACAATTCATGGATATTCCTCCAGGGACTTGAAACCCTGCCTGTCCGTATGGCCCGCCATTCGGAAAACGCTCTCAAGGTTGCCGAATATCTTTCTCATCACCCTGAAGTGGCATGGGTGCGCTATCCCGGCCTGAAAAACGATCCTTCCCATGCGGCGGCTTCAAAAGATCTGAAAAACGGATTTGGCGGCATGGTGGTGTTCGGGGTGAAAGGGGGTTATGAGGCTGCCGTAAAAATTATCGACAATATCAAGCTCTTCTCGCACCTTGCCAATGTCGGCGATGCCAAAAGCCTGATCCTTCATCCGGCAAGCACCTCGCACAGCCAGTTGACGGCAGAGCAGCAGCTCCAGAGCGGCCTCTCCCCCGACCTTATCCGGCTCTCCATAGGGCTTGAACATCCCGATGACCTGATCGAGGCTCTGGATGAAGTGCTTCATACAGACGAAACACAGAAAAAAAGCTGGTTATCGAAGCTGATCAAGAAATAATTTATTGTTCATTTTTTTAGTACAAAAAACCATGGCGCAGAAGCATCTCACCGTAAAGATACCCGAAGGCTTGCATTTCCGGGCCCTTGCAAAAATTTTCAGGATTACCCGCGAACAGCAGTGCTCCGTTCTTTTTCAGAAAGAGAACGGGGAAAAAGCCAATTCGGACTCTTTCTTTGAGATGCTTGCCCTGTGCGCCATTACCGGAACAAAACTTCAGGTAACAGTCGATGGACAAAACGCAAACAAAACGATGACAATGATTGAAGATGTTTTTGAAAACGGAGCAGGTATCTGAGTACAATGAATAAAAATAACCGGAATATCTCTGTTGTGCTCGCTGATATACAGTTTTTGACCAACGAGGCACTGCACACAATCCTGTCACCTCACTACGGCGCCTTCCACATCGTTGCGACAAAGGCAGGGCTGAAACAGTATCTACAAAAAGAGGGTATTTCTCTCGTCATCACGGATTATATCCTCTTTGATTTTGATTCAATAAAGGAACTTGCCGAACTGAGAAAAGAGTACCCTGAAACAGCGATTGTCGTTTTGACCAATGCAATAACCCATATAAAAATAAAAGAGCTGAACGATGCGGGTATCAGAAACATCATCCTGAAAACCGATGACCGGGAAGAGCTGTTTCAGGTCATAGAGGCCGCACTGAAAGGAAAAAAATATTATTCGGGTGAGGTTCTCGATATCCTTCTGAAAAAGGATGGCCCGACGGAAGATGCCAGCCTTCTGACCTCCTCGGAGATCGAGATAGTGCGTATGATTGCGGCTGGTTTGTCAACCAAGGAGATAGCGACAAAAAAACATATCAGCTTCCATACCGTCATGACACACCGTAAAAACATTTTTCGGAAGCTTGGCGTTTCAAGCAGCCCGGAGCTGCTCATGTATGCCATAAAAGCGGGATTGATCGACAATATCGAATACCATATATGACATACCATATTTGCGGTATAAAAGATGCCCGTTAAACGGGATATCTATTTGTGTGCATACTGATTTATATTTAAACTATTTACAAACGCCAAAACCACAGAAAGCCATGGGACGCATTGCAAAAAAACTGACCGACCTTATCGGAAATACTCCGTTGCTCGAACTGCAGAATTTCAATCGTGAGCACGAAACCCAGGCAACAATCATTGCCAAACTTGAATACTTCAACCCCGGTGGAAGTGTCAAGGATCGCATCGGGTTTTCAATGATCGAAGCAGCGGAAAAAGCGGGACTGCTCAACAAGGATAGTGTGATCATCGAGCCGACAAGCGGCAATACCGGTATTGCCCTCGCCTTTATTGCGGCGGCAAAAGGGTATCAGTTGATACTCACCATGCCGGAAACCATGAGTATCGAACGTCGCAACCTGCTCAAGGCGCTTGGTGCCGAACTGGTTCTGACACCCGGCCCTGAAGGAATGGTGGGAGCTATCAGAAAAGCTGATGAACTTCACGCAGAGTATCCCAACTCATTTCTTCCGCAACAGTTCAAAAACCTTGCCAATCCTGAAATTCACCGCAAGACAACTGCCGAGGAGATCTGGAACGACACTGACGGCAACGTGGATATTTTTATAAGCGGAGTAGGAACCGGCGGCACCATTACCGGTGTTGGAGAGGTACTCAAACAGCGAAACCCGGCGGTAAAAATTGTTGCGGTTGAACCATTCGATTCACAGGTGATTGCTGGCGGCAAACCAGGCCCCCACAAAATACAGGGCATTGGCGCCGGTTTTATACCCGATATTCTCAATACCGGCATTATCGATGAAATTATCCCGGTAAAAAACGAAGATGCCCTGCGTACTGGTCGAGAACTTGCAAGAACTGAAGGACTCATTATCGGAATCTCTTCGGGAGCCGCCGTTTTCGCAGCACTCCAGCTTGCTCAGCGTGAAGAGAACAAGGGAAAACGTATCGTCGTTATCCTGCCGGATACCGGAGAGCGCTACCTTTCGACCCTGCTCTACCAGTTTGAACCCGAGCAGGTAAAAATCTGAGCCCTGTTATAGATTTCCGGCAAGAGTAAAAAAATCCCTCTTGCCGGGTTATCTTGAGAGAGTGATGCTTTAAAAAAAACAGATAAACGCCGGGAGAGCTTCCGGCCACGGAGATTATTATTATGGAGACCAAAAGCAGTAGTGTCATTGAAAAGGCTATCGGCCTCTTATCCGGTACGGGAAGTGCTGAATGCGGCTATCTGGCACATCATGAACATCTGCTGCCCTCGATTGACAAACTCAAAGAGGTTGTGGAACTGATCCGTTCTATTGTGTTTCCCGGATATTTCGGCGGCCCCATCCCGCGTCAGCAGTCGCTCCCCCACTTTCTGGGAGTACGAATCGAAAAGCTCTATGGACTCCTTGCCGAACAGATTCACAGTGTTCAGCATTTCGATGAAGAGGGCCGAAATTCCGATAACGCATCGGAAAGCGCGGCTGAAACCGCCCGGCAGTTCATTGAAACACTGCCCGAACTGAGAAGAATACTGTGCACCGATGTCAACGCCATATATGATGGAGATCCGGCAGCCAAAAACCATGGAGAGATCGTCTTCTGCTATCCATCGATCCGGGCAATGATCAATCACCGCTCTGCACACACCCTCTTACAGCTTGGCGTGCCCCTTATACCGAGAATCATTGCTGAAATGTCCCATTCGGAAACCGGAATCGATATTCATCCCGGAGCAAGTATCGGCGATTACTTCTGCATTGATCACGGCACCGGAGTGGTGATTGGCGAAACCTGCATTATCGGCCATCACGTGCGACTCTACCAGGGAGTGACGCTTGGAGCCAAAAAATTCGCCCTTGACGAAGATGGAAATCCGGTCAAGAATGTGCCGCGTCACCCCATTATCGAAGACAATGTCGTTGTTTACTCGAACGCCAATATCCTCGGACGAATAACCATTGGCAAAGACTCCGTCATCGGAGGCAACGTCTGGCTGACAAGAAGCGTTCCGCCTAACTCCAGAATCCTGCAGCAAAAAGCTGTGGAAAGCAGCTTTACCGATGGACTTGGCATTTGAGCCCTGAAATTAACATCGCCATCTGGGCACCCAAGTAGAGAAGCGGAGATAAACCGCATGGCCGAAGTCATCAATCATATTCAGCGACGATGAAGCAAAAACAGCATTTCCCTGACAAGTCAGATGTTCTGGCACGTACCCCGGACAAGAGCGTCAGGGAGATGCTCCGTCACATGGAGGAGATCGGTATCAAGAGCGCCTTTGACCGGTTTGACGCCCAGAAACCTCTGTGCGGCTTTGGTCTTGAAGGAACCTGCTGCAAAAACTGCCATATTGGCCCTTGCAGGATAACCGCCAAAAGCCCCCGTGGTGTGTGCGGTGCTGACGAACATCTCATTGTTGCAAGAAATATCCTGCGATGGACCGCCGCAGGTGTTGCTGCTCATGGAGCAAGAGGGCGTGAGGTGATGCTTGCGCTTAAACAGGCAGCGGAACGCTCGATTGGCCTGCCCATCCTCGGCCCGGAGAAGGTTCTGGCAACAGCACGCGCTTTTGGCATTTTCACTCCCGCAAAATCTGTCGAGGAGCTTGCCGCTGAAATTGCCATGATACTGCTCGAAGATCTCTGCAGGACAATCCCCGGCCCCTATACAACACTTGAAGCGCTTGCGCCTCCCGAAAGGCTGGCTGTCTGGAAAGAGCTTGACATCATGCCCATCGGAGCCTATCATGAAGTGTTTGAAGCGCTGCACCGCACCTCAACCGGCACTGACGGCGACTGGGAGAATGTTCTCCGCCAGATGCTTCGCTGCGGACTTGCATTTGCCTGGAGCAGCGTTGTCGGCTCCTCGATTGCCATGGACTGTCTGTTCGGACTGCCAAAGAGAAGCCGGATAACAACAAATCTCGGTTCGATCAAACTTGAAACGGTCAATATTGCCGTTCACGGCCACTCGCCCGTGCTGGTCGCCTCAATTGTCAAGGCCGCCCGCAGCGAAAAACTGATTGCTGAAGCCCGAGAGTCGGGTGCAACCACAATACGGCTCTATGGCATCTGCTGCTCAGGCCATTCTGCGCTGGCCAAGTTCGGCGATATCCATCCACTCACCAATGCTGCCGGAGCGGAACTTGCTTTGGCAACCGGAGCGCTCGATCTCTGGGTGGCCGATGTGCAGGATGTCTTTCCCGGCATCATGGATGTGGCGGCATGTTTCCACACAAGGGTTGTCACTACCAGTGATTCAGCGCGTCTGCCGGGAGCGGAGCATATTGCCTTTGACCATCACCATTCGAACCTCGACCAGGCTGAAACAATGGCGGAGCTTATCGTCCGTCGTGCTATCGCGTCGTTCAGTCAGCGACAGCAAGGGAAGGTTTTCATTCCCCAAGCCCGCATGGATGCCGAAGTGGGCTTTTCTGTGGAAAACATAACAGAGACCTTCGGCGGTATCGACAAACTGCTTGACCACCTGAAGTCGGGACAAATCCGTGGCATCGTCAATCTGGTCGGTTGCAACAACCCAAAGGTTGTCTACGAAGAGGCAATCGTGAAAGTTGCCGATGAGCTCATTGCCCATGATGTTCTGGCCCTGACCAACGGTTGCGCGGCATACGCCCTCCTCAAACTCGGCTTCTGCATCCCTGAAGGACTCAGTGCGGCTGGAGCAGGATTGAACCAGGCTCTTGGCCCGCTTCAGCTTCCTCCGGTCTGGCATATGGGAGAGTGTCTCGACAACGCCCGTGCATCAGCTCTTTTCAGGGCAATTTCAACCACATCCGGCTTGCCGCTTCCTTCCTTGCCACTGGCATTCTCAAGCCCGGAATGGTCGAACGAGAAGGGTATAGGAGCTGCAATGGGGTTCCGGCTGCTTGGCATGAACTCCTACCACTGCATTTCACCGCCCATTGAAGGATCGGAAAAGGTTGCACGCTTTTTTTATGAAGAAACGAGAGAGCTGCTCGGTTCGGTCATGGTTGTTGACGCCGACCCGGTCAGACTTGCAGAAAAAATCATTGCCGATTTCGATAGACGGCGTGCCGACATCGGATGGAGCAACGCTGGCTCTCCTTCCAGCAAAAGACTTTCAGCAGAACAAGAGATCGCCCCACATACCCATCATCACAAAAAAGATCACACACATGAATAGAAGAAGCTTTCTTGCAACAACAGGCGCACTCCTGCTTGGATCGCAAATTCCCGGAATACTCTCCGGTAATTTCACGACCGCCATTGCCGGTGCGGCAAAAGTTACCCTTAAAATCGGGTACCTTCCCATCACCGATCACCTGCTGCTCATTGCCGCATTGCGAGAGCAGTTTAAAAATCTGGTCATCCAGCCGGTCAAATTCTCTTCATGGCCTGAAAATGCCGAAGCACTCAAGGCAGGAGCAATAGATGGCTCATTTTTGCTCACTCCGATGAGCCTGACGCTTCGTGAGAAAGGGGCTCCAATCAGGGTAGTGCTTCTCGGCCACCGGAACGGAAGCTCCATCACGGTGAAAAACAGCGGTGAGATCAACACCATCCAGGATCTGAAAGGAAAAACCATTGCCGTTCCCAGCCAGTTTTCAACCCATAACATCCTGCTGCGCAAAGTGCTGGCCGACAAAGGGCTTGACGCTGCCCGTGACGTGAAAATAATCGATATGCCACCCCCGGAAATGGTGGTCGCTCTGGCAACCGGAAGAATCCACGGCTATATCGTTGCTGAACCATTCGGTGTCCAGGCAGAGAGCCAGAAAATCGGCAAGGTACTGATGCTCTCCAAAGATATCTGGCCAAACCATATCTGCTGCGTGCTCAACCTTCGTGAAAGTGTCATCACCAAATACCCGGAAGCGGTGCAGGAGCTGGTGTCGGGCCTCACAAAAACCGCCACCTTCATCGAGGCAAACCCGATTCAGGCTGCCAAAGAGTCGGTCGCTCTGCTTGGCCAGAAACAGGCAATTATTGAAAAGGTGCTCACCTCTCCACCAGACAGGCTGACCTTCAACAATCTTGCGCCGGACATTGCTGATTTCACTGCTACCCAGCGCTACATGAAGAGCTTCAATCTGCCCGGAAGCGGTGTTGACCTGAAAGCCTATATCGACAACAGCTTCGCAAAAAGGGCTCTGCTGCATGCGTGACAAGCTCCAGAAGTTTCTCTACCCGGCGGTAGCAATCAGCCTCTTCATTCTCCTATGGCAATACGCTGCATCCCGCTACTCCTCGGAACTCTTCCCTGCTCCCCTGAATGTGCTCGATGCAATCAGGGAACTTGTCGAGCAGGGAAGGCTGTGGAAAGATATCTCCATCAGTCTGCTGCGCCTCACGATTGCTTATACCACAGCCGTCAGTTGTGCCATACCGGTCGGTCTCTTTCTCGGGCGATGCCAGCCCTGCCTGCGCTCGATTGATCCTCTTGTGCAGTTGCTGCGCCCGATTTCGCCCATCGCATGGTTTCCTCTTGCTGTTCTCTGGTTTGGCATCGGCAACACTCCGGCTATTTTCATTATTTTTATTGCCGCTTTTTTCCCTGTCCTGCTGGCGACGATCACTGCCGTGCGGAACATCCCCGCAGTTTACTACAAGGTTTCGAACAACTTTGGTGCAAAGCCGGTTCAGGTTTTTCTCGGCATCATCATTCCGGCAGCATTTCCCGGTATCATGACAGGATTGCACATTGCGCTTGGCACGGCCTGGATACATCTCGTGGCAGGAGAGATGCTGGGCGCCGATTCCGGGCTCGGCTATCTCATCATCGATGCACGAAATTTCCTGCGCACTGATCTGATTATGGCTGGCATGCTGCTGGTCGGAGTTCTGGGATTGCTGCTCAACCGCCTTATAACCGCAGGCGAACAGTTCATCAACCGCCAGTGGGGCATAACCCGGCAGCAATAACGCGTACACCATGCAGAAAAGTCAAACACTGAAAATCAGCCTGCAACATGCCGGTAAAACTTTTTACTCTTCCTCCGGAGAGCAGCATATTGCCCTCAAGGCGGGAAACCTCGACATTTACGAAGGCGAGTTTGTCTGCCTTGTAGGGCCGAGTGGATGCGGAAAATCAACAGTCATCAACCTGATGGCAGGCTTTGACCAGCCAACCGAAGGGTCAGTACAGATTGACGGAAAAGCTGTCCTGTCGCCAGACCCCGACAGAATCATGATCTTCCAGGACTATGGACTCTTCCCGTGGAAAACAGCGCTCGACAATGTGCTGTTCGGCCTGAAATGCAGGGGGTTCGGGGCTGTTGAAGCGAGGAAAAAAGCTATGGCAGCTCTTGCCGGAGTCGGCCTCACCGCTTATGCACAACGCCATCCCCATGAACTTTCGGGAGGAATGAAGCAACGGGTTGCTCTGGCTCGCGCCCTGGCGGTTGAACCAAGTGTGCTCTTCATGGATGAGCCCTTTGCAGCACTCGATGCGTTCACGAGGCTTCACCTGCAGGATGAACTGCTTGAACTGCGCAAAAAAAAGAAAATAACGGTTATCTTTGTCACCCATGATCTCGATGAAGCGGTTTATCTTGGAGACAGGATCGTCTTGATGGCACCAAATCCGGGCAGATTTGAAAACAATATGCCGATTGAGCTGCCCTTTCCGAGAAACCGCACTGACAAACAGTTCGACCACTACCGCAAGGAGCTTTTTGAAGCGTTCGATCTGGTGCACAAGGAGGCTGGCCGCAAGAGCATGGCGGAAGAAGAGCTGCAACAGGGCGGAAGCGGAATCTGAGGCCGGAAAACAACAAAAAAAGAAAATAAAAAATGCATTTTGAAACCCTTGCCATTCATGACGGACAGGCTCCCGACCCCCAGACAGGATCAGTAACCGTACCAATTTTTCAGACCTCAACCTTCGAACGCGACGACCTGGAACATCGACGGGAGTTTTTCTACTCACGAATCGGCAACCCGACAAGATCAGCGCTTGAATCAACCATCGCCCTGCTTGAAAACGGTCGTTACGGCCTGGCATTTGCTTCAGGCGTTGCCGCAACCATGGCGGCACTCCATGTGGTAAATCCCGGAGAGCATATTGTTGCAGGAAATGATATCTACGGCGGCAGTTACCGGATTTTCGAGCAGCTCCTTCGTCCCTGGGGCGTCACCACCTCTTATGCCGCAAGTGAATCCACCGAAAGTTATGCCGAGTGCATCACGCCAAAAACAAAACTGATCTGGATTGAAACTCCGAGCAATCCCCTGCTCCAGCTCTCCGACATCCGGGCTCTGGCTGCTCTCTGCAAAGAGCGAGGCATCGTGCTTGCCGTAGACAACACCTTTTCCAGCCCCTACTTCCAGCGACCGCTCGACCTTGGGGCAAACATTGTCGTCCACAGCACCACCAAATATCTTGGCGGTCACAGCGACGTAATTGGCGGCGCCGTGGTCACCTCAAACCCTGGATTGCACACCACCATAAAAAACTATCAGGGCGCTGCCGGAGCCATACCTGCTCCCTGGGATTGCTGGCTTATCCTGCGCGGCCTGAAAACCCTGAAAATCCGCATGAAAGAGCATGAGGCAAGCGCCTTGCAGATCGCAAAATTCCTTCAGCAGCATCCGGCGGTCAAAGAGGTTTTTTATCCCGGCCTTCCCTCCCACCCTCAGCATGAACTGGCCAAAGAGCAGATGAGCGGATTTGGAGGAATGGTGACTTTTGCACTCAAAGGAGGGCTTCCGGCGGTTGAACAACTCATTGCACGCATCAAGCTCTTTGTACTTGCCGACAGTCTCGGCGGCGTCGAATCGCTCATCTCTTCTCCGGCAAAAATGACGCTCTGGGCGCTTTCCAAAGAAGTACGCGAGAGGAGAAAGTGTACCGACGACCTTGTACGCCTCTCCATCGGACTTGAAAATGCCGAAGACCTTGAAGCTGACCTGCTCAACGCCCTGGCCGGATAAAAAGAGAGTTGAGCGGCAAAAAGTCATAACCAAAGAAACCGTGAAGAAATGTGACAAATGATTACTATTGAACTGAACGGACAACAACAATCGCTCCCGCCCGGTGCCTCCGTAACCGATCTTCTCTCGATCATCGGTTCCGACACCAACACTGTGGCAGTAGTGGTCAATGAACATATCATCCGCCCCGCAAACCGCTCGACACACCTGCTTCAGGAAGGTGACCATGTTGAAATACTGGTGTTTGCAGGTGGAGGCTAACTGAGATCAGACAGAGAACAATACCTATGGATTTATTACATCTCGGCAGCTATACCTTTTCGTCCCGCCTGATCCTTGGAACAGGGAAATTCAGCAATGCGAAGGTTATGCTCGAAGCCGTCAAGGCTTCAGGCGCTCAACTCGTGACCGTAGCGCTGCGCCGCTTTAACCGCGAGCAGATGGCCGACGACCTCTTCGGGCCACTCAGGGAACTACCCGGCATCACCCTCATGCCAAACACCTCAGGTGCATCGACTGCAGCAGAAGCGGTTCGTGCAGCTCATATTGCACGTGAACTTTCCGGCAGCCCTTTCATCAAGGTGGAAATTCATCCAAACCCGCAGCATCTCATGCCCGACCCGATCGAGACCTACGAGGCTTGCCGAATACTTGCAAAGGAAGGATTTCTTGTCATGCCCTACATTGCGGCAGACCCGGTACTGGCAAAACGGCTCGAAGAGGCTGGATGCACCTCGGTCATGCCGCTTGGTTCGGCCATCGGCAGCGGTCAGGGAGTTGCCACCGCCGGAATGCTCGACATCATCATCCGTGAAAGCGGCATACCGGTCATTGTCGATGCCGGTCTGCGTTCACCCTCCGAAGCAGCCCTGGCAATGGAAATGGGATGTGAAGCGGTGCTGGTCAACAGTGCGATTGCCGTAGCAGGCAACCCGCCTGAGATGGCGGAAGCTTTTGCCGAAGCGGTCAGGGCTGGCAGAAAAGGGTTCAGGGCAGGGCTCATGCAGAAAAGTGGCTCGGCTGTAGCGACAAGTCCACTCACCTCTTTTCTGGGAAAAAAGGCATGAGCACACTACCGGAGTGGCTCACCGACAGCCGGGAATCAGCGGCGCTTGCCGCCATGCTTGCGGTAGACTCACCAGTTTCTCTTGAAAACCTCGCGGCAGAATCGAAGGCTATCACCCTGCGCCGTTTCGGTCGCACCATGACACTCTACGCCCCGCTCTACCTCTCCAACCACTGCTCAAGCGGATGCGCCTACTGCGGCTTTGCCTCCGACCGAAAAACACCACGCCGCCGCCTTGAAGCTGACGAAATCAGCCGTGAACTGGTCGCCATGAAGAAACTCGGCATCAGCGACATTTTGCTGCTCACTGGCGAACGAACCGCCGCCGCCGACTTCGACTATCTGCGCCGGAGTGTTGAAATTGCCGCTCGCCAGATGCAGCGGGTATCGGTTGAAGCCTTTCCCATGAGCGTCGCCGAGTACCGTGAATTGGCGGAGTGCGGCTGCACCGGCATCACCATCTACCAGGAGACCTACAACCGGGAGCGCTACGAAGCACTGCACCGCTGGGGCCCAAAAAAAGATTATCTCGACCGGCTTGAAACACCCGCAAGAGCGCTTGAAGGAGGAATAAAAACTGTCGGACTCGGCGTTCTGCTCGGCCTCTCCGACCCGGTGGAAGACGCGCTGATGCTCTACCGCCACGTCCGCCATCTTGGACGCACATACTGGAGAGCCGGCCTCTCGGTCTCCTTCCCCCGCATGAGACCGCAAACCGGCGGCTACGAACCACCCTTTCCGGTAGACGATCACCTGCTTGCCCGCATGATCTTCGCCTTCCGCATTGCGCTCCCTGACGTGGAGCTGGTACTCTCGACAAGGGAGAGCGCCGCATATCGTGACGGCATGGCAGGACTTGGCATTACACGCATGAGCATTGCCAGCCGCACCACTGTTGGCGGCTACCATGACTCTGAACAAGGTGAAAAAGGGCAGTTCGACGTCTCGGATGACCGCACAGCCGAAGAGTTCTGTGCAGCCCTGCGCCAGCAAAACATCGAGCCAGTCTTTAAAAACTGGGAACCTGTCTACAACGGAGCCGCAGCAGGAAAAAACACCAAAATTCAGCCAGAGGAACCTCATCCATGCCACTAACTGACCAGCAGCAACAGCGCTACGCCCGCCACCTGACCTTGCAGGAAATAGGCCCCACCGGACAGGAAAAACTGCTTCACGCCAAAGTACTCGTTGTCGGCGCCGGAGGACTCGGCTCCCCAGCCGCATTTTACCTCGCGGCGGCTGGCGTTGGTACCATCGGCCTGATGGATGGCGACACGGTAGAGCTCAGCAACCTGCAACGCCAGATTCTCCACACCACCCAGTCGCTCGGCGAGCAAAAGGTCAACTCCGCCAAAGCAAGGCTGAACGCCCTCGACCCCGACATCCAGCTCACGCTCTACCCCTTCCGGCTCAGCGCTGAAAACGCGCCGGAGATACTGGCCGGATACGACTTCGTGATTGACGCAACCGACAACTTCGACTCAAAATTTCTCATAGCAAGAGCGTGCCACCAGGCTGGAAAACCTTACTCCCACGCTGGTATCCGGCAGTTCTACGGCCAGACCATGACCGTCATTCCAGACCAAACCGCCTGCTACCGCTGCGTCTTCCACGAAGAGAACATCCCTGCTGGCGGCATCCCGGCAGGCCCGGTTGGAGCTGTCCCCGGCATTATCGGCTCCGTACAGGCCATTGAAGCCATAAAATTCCTGCTCAACTTCGGCACCCCCCTTATCAACACCCTCCTCACCTGCGACACCCTATCGATGAACATGCGCAAAGTCCATGTGAGCCGGGATCCGGAATGCCCGATTTGCGGTGGGGGACGTTGTTCGGTAAGCTAAGAGTTATTAAGGGACAACAAGGACTGCACGGACAAAAAAGAAAAGGGAACGGAAAAGCTGACACTATTGAATAACAGCCACTTCTTCCCTTTTCCGGCATTGCAGGGTTTCATTGCGGGATGTACATTACTGTATTGGAAGCAACAGGTTAAGGGAAACCATTGCTCTCCTGAAACCTTAAACCCCTGCATTCATGCCTGAAAAGGGTAACATTCATGCTGTCCTGACGGGTGACCTTGTCAGGTCTTCACGGTTGACAAGCAGCCAGAGCACGGAAACCATGAACCTGCTCAAAAGCTCTGCATCTCTCTTTGAGGCAGCATTTCCCGGCACCGTGTACGGAAGTATGGATACTTTCCGGCACGACAGTTGGCAGCTCCTTTTAAGTAATCCTGGCCATGCATTGAGGATATCGCTCTTCCTGAGAACCGCTCTCAAGATGGAATCAGATGCCACCACCAAATATGACACCCGCATCTCTATCGGTATCGGAGAGGTCGAGTATATTTCGAGCGAGAGGATATCCGATTCACGTGGCCCATCCTTTACCCTTTCTGGCAAAGGAGTTGACTCCATGAAAGGGGCATGTCTTGCTCTTGGCGTTGCATTGGAGAACGATGAAGCATGGAATGAGATGGTGCATGCAGTTGTGCCGCTGCTGGACTGCATTGCAACAGACTGGACACCAACAGAATCGCAGGCTGTCAATGCTGCGCTGCTTGGCAAAACCCAGGAGGAAACTGCCCGAAATTGGCCAGAGAAAAGAGGTTCGGCACCTTCCCGACAGGCAGTGGGAGACTCACTGATACGCGCTCACTGGGGCACGGTGCATTCGGTGCTGGTTTGGGCCGAAAAAAAAGTCAGTGAAACACTACACAACCATAAATAAAGAAAGCCTGAGAAGTTGCTTTAATAACAAGAAAGCTTTCAGAGTTGCAATAAAGTTACATTTTGCCGAAGAGCAGCGTTACGATCTGAATGGTGCTGCCATCCATAAAAACCAATTGTAAATGGAAAAAATTGCTGCAATACTGATTGCTGCTCACTTCATCGCTGATTTTGTTCTCCAGACCGACGGCATGGTTCGCAACAAGCGGCAACCAGGCATTCTCGCAGTGCACACAGCAATACATGCCCTGACCACCTGGCTGCTGCTGCAATCATGGCAGTGCTGGCAGGTTCCTCTATCTGTTTTTATCCTTCATGCGGTGATCGACCTTATCAAGCAGCGCTATTCCAAAGAAACAGTCACAACATTTATTGTAGACCAGAGTGCTCACCTTGTCAGCCTGATCCTGCTTGCCCGGCTTCTGGGTGATTTCGATATAATAAAAACATTTACAGGCAGTGGATACCAGCAGATTATTGCGTTTGCCGGGTTTATTACGACAGTGAGGGGATCGGGTTTTCTCATCGCCATCATCACCAGAGAGTTGATCCGCAAGAATAACCTGACACTGCAGGGACTGCAGAATGGAGGACAGCTTATTGGCCAACTGGAAAGAGGGCTGATCTTCCTCTTTTTCCTGACCGGACAACCTGAAAGCATAGGATTTCTTGTTGCGGCCAAATCAATTCTGCGATTCGAGGAGTCAAAAAAACAAAAACAGGCTGAGTATATTCTCATCGGCACACTACTGAGTTTTTCGACCGCCATAGCGCTCTCATCGGTCACCCTCTGGGCAATGCGTCTCTAAACACAAAAAAGCAAGCCAGAGAGCTTTCTTCCGTCAAAAGCAAACTCCCCGGCTTTCAGTATCTATCGAATATGCAAGCTATGGCTTCACTCGCTATTTGTGCTTTGATGCCTTGTTCTTCCTGACAAAAGCTGAAACGGAATCTTCAAAGGTCGCAAATTTTTGTCTCAACAGCTCACTGTTTTTTACCTTGTCACCCTCACTCATGAAAGAGAAGGCTATACTGTTACCAAAAATTGTTTTAATCTGGCTATTGGCCTGTTTTCAGGCCCGACGATATTGACTCCGACAACCAGATCACTTCTGGAGGCAGCAACAAATTCCGAATAGAGTCCTGAAAAAAAACAGAAGGCTGTCAATTCATCACGTTTTGAAAGGGAACGACATGCAATGAGAGCACCATTTGCTCAACACAACAAAATTCCTGCATAAAAGGGAAGAGGATTTCAGAGAAACTCATACGAGAGAGAGCAAAAAAAGAATATTCCATGTAAAAATCCTGCCGGTTTACGCTGCTGACACCATGCTCATTATCACTTTCTGGATGCAAAGGTATTGCAAGGCCGACACTCAATTGGGCGTCATCGGGGTTTATTTAACAATTGTTTGTTTTATTTTCGTTAATTCTTTCGCAATAAGCCCTGATATGTCTTATACTTCAGTTCTATTGGTGTCACCGTGATCAGTTTTGAAAAAAAGAATGGATCAGCAAGAATACCCGTTTTCCCTTAAATCAAAAGGGAAAAATATTTTACCTCCCCTTGTCCAGCAGATGGACAACACCGGCCCGAATATTTCAGCCAGAATCACCTCGAAGAAAAGCACGTCATACCATGATGCAGCAGTATAGCAGCAGCTCCTATCTATTCGGGGGTAACGCCCCCTATATCGAAGATCTTTACGAAGAGTATCTTGACAATCCAGGTTCCGTGCCTGAAAACTGGCGGGCTTATTTCGATGCCATGCAGAATGTGCCGGGATCCAACGGTACTGATGCGCGTGATATCGCTCACTCGCCTGTCCAGGCATCGTTTGCCGAGAGAGCACGCATGGGGCCAATATGCCGGGTGATGGCAAGTCCCGATGCTGAACTTGGCCGTAAAAGGGTGTCAGTACAGAAACTTATCGCAGCATACCGCAACATCGGTTCGCGCTGGGCGGATCTCGATCCGCTGAAACGTCAGGAGCGCCCTGCACTGCCTGATCTCGAGCCCTCCTTTTACGGATTCACCGATACCGACATGGATATTGTCTTTAATACAAGCAATACCTATTTCGGCAAGGAGACCATGTCGCTGCGTGAGCTACTGCAGAATCTGCGCGAGACCTACTGCGGAACCCTTGGCATCGAGTTCATGTATATCACCGACCAGACGGAAAAGCGGTGGTGGCAGGCAAAACTGGAAACCATCCGCTCGAAACCGGATTTCATTGCGGAAAAGAAAAAACATATTCTCGAACGCCTTACTGCCGCTGAAGGATTCGAGCGCTATCTGCATACCCGCTTTATCGGACAGAAGCGTTTCTCGCTCGAAGGCGGAGACAGCTTTATTGCCGCAATGGATGAACTGATCCAGAGGGCAGGCAAGGCTGGAGTCCAGGAGATCGTAATCGGCATGGCCCACAGGGGACGGTTGAATGTGCTGGTCAATATCATGGGGAAAAATCCGCTTGACCTCTTTGCGGAGTTCGAGGGCAAACATGCCCATGACCTTCCTTCAGGCGACGTCAAGTATCACCAGGGATTTACCAGTGACATTGCCACGCCCGGCGGCCCTATCAATCTATCGCTGGCGTTCAATCCCTCTCACCTCGAGATCGTCAATCCGGTTGTGGAAGGTGCGGTAAAGGCAAGGCAGGTTCGCCGGGGCGACCGGGATGGCTCGCAGGTGCTTCCGGTGCTGGTGCATGGTGATGCGGCGTTTGCCGGACAGGGTGTCATCATGGAAACCCTGAACCTTGCACTGACACGCGGTTACGGCACAGGTGGCACAGTTCACATTGTCATCAACAACCAGATAGGATTTACCACCTCCGACCCCCGCGACAGCCGCTCAACAACCTATTGTACCGATGTGGTCAAAATGATCGAGGCTCCGGTGCTGCACGTCAACGGTGACGACCCGGAATCAGTGGTACTGGCTACACAGATGGCGCTCGATTACCGGCAGGCGTTCAAACGGGATGTAGTGATCGATATCATCTGTTTCCGCAAGCTCGGCCATAACGAGCAGGATACACCGGCCATGACCCAGCCGCTGATGTACAAAAAAATTGATAAACACCCCGGTACCCGGAAACTCTATGCCGACAGGCTGGAATCTCAGAACGTCACAAAAGCGGACTATGCCGAGACACTCAGCAAGCAGTTCCGCAAGGATCTCGATGAAGGCAAGTATTCCGCCAATCCAGTCCTTGTCAATAAAACCATCTTTACCGCCGAACCGGCTGCCGGACGAAGTGAAACTTTCGATACCGGTGTTCCTCTCGCCGAACTGAAACGTCTTTCAGAGCGAATCACAAAAATTCCTGAACGCTTCAAGCTCCATCCGCTGGTTGAAAAAGTTGTCAATGACCGCGCACGTATGGGTCGCGGAGAGCAGCCTCTCGACTGGGGAATGGGTGAGCATCTGGCCTTCGCCTCTCTTGTTGCGGGCGGATACCCGATACGCATTACCGGCCAGGACAGCGGCAGGGCAACATTCTCTCACCGTCACGCAGTGCTGCACGACCAGAACCGTGAAAAATGGGATTCGGGCATCTATATCCCGCTCCAGAATGTCACCGACAACCAGGCACAATTTACCGTCATCGATTCGGTGCTTTCCGAAGAGGCGGTGCTTGGCTTTGAGTATGGTTATTCCATCTCTGCGCCAGACACGCTGGTAATCTGGGAAGCACAGTTCGGCGATTTTGCCAATGGTGCCCAGGTGCTGATCGACCAGTTCATAACCTCGGGAGAGGTGAAGTGGGGCCTTGCATCGGGCCTTACCCTCATGCTGCCACACGGCTATGAAGGACAGGGCCCTGAACACTCCTCGGCACGACCCGAGCGATTCCTGCAGCTTTGTGCAGAAAACAATATCCAGGTGTGTCAGCCCTCCAATCCAGCCCAGATTTTCCATCTTCTGCGCCGCCAGATGACCACCATGATCCGCAAGCCGCTGGTTATCCTCACGCCGAAATCGCTGCTCCGCAACAAGGAGGCGGTCTCTCTGCTCGAAGATCTCTCGGAGGGCAACTTCCAGAACATCATCGACGACGCATCAGCCGATACAAAAAAAGTAACCAGGCTTCTTGCCTGCTCCGGCAAGGTTTACTACGATCTCGTCAACCGGAGGCGGGAAAATACGGCTGAAAATGTCGCCATTATCCGCATTGAACAGCTTTACCCATTCCCTCTGGAGGAGTTTACCGACCAACTGACTCACTATCCCAAACTGAAGGAGATAGTCTGGTGCCAGGATGAACCCAAAAACCAGGGTTACTGGCGTTTTCTTCAGCATTATATCATGAAAGCGATGACCCCCGGCCAGCAGTTCGGCTATGCAGGACGACTCGCATCGGCTTCTACCGCATGTGGATATGCCGCCACACATGCCATAGAGCAGAAAGCATTGCTTGACCAGGCATTCGGAGAGTTCAGCGTTTTTTTCAATAAATAATATTCACGAATGGCAATCATTGACGTCACCATATCCCAGTTGTCAGAGTCCGTTGCCGAAGCAACGCTGCTGAACTGGAAAAAACAACCTGGAGACGGCGTTGTTGAAGATGAAATACTGTTTGAAATCGAAACCGACAAGGTGGTGTTCGATGTCCCTTCACCCTCCTCCGGTATTCTGTTTGAAATTCTTGTAGGCAACGGGGGTACAGTAGTTCCCAATCAGGTTCTTGCTCGAATCGACAGCGAAGGCAAGCCTTCCGCCGCCCTTCAGGCTCCGGAAGCGACAAAAATCGAAAGTGAAAAGGAAAGTTCCCAGGCAGAAACAGCTCACCATGAAGGTGGGATTGCCATGCCCTCTGCCGCGAGACTTCTGGCGGAAACAGGACTGAACGCCAGCCAGGTGCAGGGAACCGGCAGGCATGGAAGAATCACCAAAGGGGACGTGCTCTCGGCAATGGCTGGCGGCGCTGAACCTGAATTACCAAAACCACCTCCGGCACCAAAACTCAGACCGGTAGAGGCACATCTTGAGAGTCCGCTGATGACCGATCGACCGGAACAGCGCGTTCCCATGACCCGTCTCAGGGCTCGCATTGCTGAACGGCTTCTGCAGTCGCAGGCCACCAACGCCATTCTCTCGACCTTCAACGAAGTCAACATGCAGGCGGTCATTGATTTGCGCAACCGCTACAAGGAGAGCTTTGAAAAAGAGCATGGCGCCAAGCTCGGATTTATGTCATTTTTTGTCAAGGCAACTGTACATGCGCTTCGCAAGTATCCCGTTCTGAACGCGTCGGTGGATGGCAAGGATGTCATCTATCACGGCTATTTCGACATCGGAATCGCCGTCAGCTCGCCAAGAGGTCTTGTTGTGCCAATCCTGCGCAATGTTGACCAGATGAGCATTGCCGAGATCGAACGTAAAATTACCGACTACTCCACCAAGGCAAAACTGGGCAACCTCTCACTCGAAGAGCTGACCGGCGGCACCTTCTCCATTTCCAACGGCGGTGTTTTTGGTTCCATGCTCTCGACACCGATCATCAATCCACCCCAATCGGCCATTCTCGGTATTCACGCCACAAAGGAAAGGCCAGTTGTGGAAAACGGCCAGATCGTCATACGACCAATGAACTACCTGGCAATGTCTTATGACCATAGAATCATTGACGGAAAGGAAGCGGTACTTGGCCTTGCAGCAATCAAGGATGCACTGGAAGATCCAGCGCGTCTCTTACTCGATATTTAAGGGAGAACACACACCATGAGCAAACAATTTGACATTCTTGTCATCGGAGCCGGCCCCGGCGGTTATATCGCTTCAATCCGCGCTGCACAGCTCGGCTTTTCAGTCGCATGCTGCGAGTTCAGCGCCTATGACGACCCTTCAGGGGAACCCCGACTTGGCGGTACCTGCCTTAACGCAGGATGTATTCCGCTCAAAGCGCTTGTAGCATCCTCGGAGGTCTTTGAAAAGGTCTCTCATCACCTCGAAGACCACGGTATCACAGTAAGCGATGTCAGCATGGACGTTGCACGAATGCAGAAACGCAAGGAGGATATCGTCACCAAAATGACCAGTGGCATCCAGTTCCTCTTCCGCAAAAACAAGATCACCCTCCTGAAAGGGCGTGGCTCGTTTGCTGGAAGAACCGATGCAGGATACCGGATCATCATCACCGGAAAAGATGGTGAAGAGGAGGAGGTTCTTGCGCAAAAGGTCATTATCGCCACTGGCTCGAAAGCTCGTCACATTCCCAATATACAGGTTGACAACGTGACGATCTGCGATAATGAAGGGGCACTGAAATTTACCGAAGCTCCGAAAAAACTCGGCGTGATCGGCGCTGGGGTCATTGGCCTTGAAGTGGGATCGGTATGGCGCCGCCTTGGCGCAGAGGTGACCGTACTCGAGGTTATGCCATCGTTTCTGGGAGCTGCCGACGAGAGCGTATCGAGAGAGGCTTCAAAACTCTTTTTAAAACAGGGACTCCAAATCCGGCTTGGCGTCAGGATCGGTCAGGCCATAATAACCGACAAAGGCGTCTCGATTGCCTATACCGACGACCAGGGTTCGGAACACACCCTTGAATGCGATAAACTGATTGTCTCCGTAGGCCGCATTCCAAACACCGAAAAGCTCAACCTCGAAGCGGTTGGCCTTCAGACCGATGAGAGGGGTTTCATTCCTGTCAACGACCATTGCGCCACATCAGCTCCCGGTGTTTATGCCATCGGCGACGTCGTGCGCGGCCCGATGCTGGCGCACAAGGCGGAAGACGAGGGTGTTCTTGTAGCCGAACTTATCGCAGGCCAGAAACCTCACCTCGACTACAACAGTATGCCGTGGGTTATCTACACCACCCCGGAAATCGCCTGGGTTGGCAAAACCGAACAACAGCTTCGCGCTGAAGGGCGCGACTATAAAACCGGACAGTTCCCCTTTGCCGCCAACGGCAGGGCGCTGGGCCTTGGTGACAGCGAAGGGTTTGTCAAGATGCTGGCCGACGCAAAAACCGATGAGATCCTTGGCGTACACATTATCGGAGCAAGCGCCTCCGACCTGATTGCCGAAGCCGCGCTCGCCATGGAGTTCAGGGCATCATCCGAAGATATCGCCCGCACATGCCACCCTCACCCGAGCCTTTCGGAAGTGGTACGCGAGGCAGCTCTCGCTATCGAAAAACGGGCGCTGAACATGTAAGCTCAGCAAATCCTCGGCAGTTGTTCGCCGAGAGGAAGATCAATGATGCGGCGGCTGGCGAAGGCCGTACGCATCACCACCATACCGGGATGATCGTCAACGACTGAACCAATAATGACGGCATCCCGCCCATGTTCACAGGAACGCATCACATCAAGCACCTGCCCGGCATCAACTGCTGCAACCACCACAACAAGTTTGCCTTCGTTGGCCACATGCAACGGATCGATGCCAAGCAGCTCACAGGCACCCCGGACATCCGCCTTTACAGGAATGGTTGTCTCATCGATCTCGATACCAACTGAAGAGGAAGCCGCCAGTTCGTTGAGGGTTGCAGCCACCCCTCCCCTTGTCGGATCACGCATGGCGTGGATTGCGGGCACAACATCGAGCATGGAGGCAATCATGCCGTTCAGCGCAGCAGAATCGCTCGTGATCCTCGACTGAAATGAGAGTCCTTCGCGTGAAGTCATGATGGACATACCATGATCACCCACTGTACCTGAAAGAATTATGGTATCACCCGGCTTCAGGTTGCGGCAGGAGAGCGCGGTTCCCTCCCGGACAACACCTATCCCCGAAGTATTTATAAATATCCGGTCGCACTGCCCCTTGCCAACCACCTTGGTATCACCGGTCACCATCATCACTCCCGCTTTTCGGGCAGCCTCAGCCATGCTTTTGACAATGGTTTCAAGCTCAGCCAGAGAAAATCCTTCCTCGAGCACAAAGCCTGCACTGAGATAGAGCGGAGTGGCTCCACCCACCGCCAGGTCGTTGACTGTCCCGTTAACCGCCAGCTCACCAATATTGCCACCGGGAAAAAAAACCGGACTTACCACATAGGTGTCGGTGGTAAAGGCAACCCTTCCTGCTGGCAGGTCAAGCTTTGCCTGGTCGTCGAGCAGGTCGAGAAACGCGTTGTGAAGGTGCGGCATGAAGATGCGCTGCATGAGAGCCTGCGACAAGCGTCCTCCGGCGCCATGCGCCATCTGGACAGTTTCATGCTGCATGATCGGGGCAGGACAAGCTGGTGCTATGGTCATTGGAAAATATTTCTGTGATAGTTGTAATAGGCCGCGCACGCCCCTTCGGAGGAGACCATTGTTGCACCAAGCGGGTGCTCAGGCGTGCACTCCCTGGCAAAAGCGGGACATCCGTCGGGTTTCAAAATTCCCTGCAGCACACTGCCGCTCATGCATAGTGGGGACTCGGATGCAGAAATATGGGCAACATCAAACTTTGTTACGGCATCGAACCGGGCAAACGATTCCCTGAGACCAAGACCGCTTTGCGGAATAAGTCCGATACCGCGCCACTGGCGATCGGTCACCTTAAACACCTGGCGGATAATCTCCTGCGCATGGCGGTTGCCTTCGCGGCTTACGACGCGCCCGTAACGGTTCACCACCCCAGCCCGCCCCTCTTCAAGCAGCTCAACTGTTTGCAGAATGCCCGCAAGCAGATCGACCGGCTCAAATCCGGTTGGCACAATCGGCACATGAAACTCACGGGCAACAGGCTCGTACTCCTCATAGCCCATCACGGCACAGACGTGCCCGGCAGCAAGAAAACCCTGAACCCTGTTGCCGGGAGAAGAGAGAATGGCTCGCATGGCTGGCGGCACCATCACCTGGCTGGCCAGAACGCTGAAGTTTTCAATGCCTTCCCGTGCAGCCTGCCAGACCGCCATGGCATTGGCGGGAGCGGTTGTCTCGAAACCCACGGCAAAAAAGACCACCTCTTTTGCGGGGTTGGCACGGGCAATCTGCAAGGCATCGAGCGGCGAAAAAACAATACGCACATCCCCGCCTTCGCTGCGCACCATAAAGAGATCTTTCGAACTTCCGGGCACACGCAGCATGTCGCCAAAACTGGTAAAGATCACCTCTTTTCTTGCAGCAATGACAAGCGCCCTCTCGATCGATTCAAGCGGCGTCACGCATACCGGGCATCCCGGCCCATGCACCAGCTCTATGCTCTCCGGCAGCAGTTGATCAATACCGTTGCGCAGGATCGAATGGGTCTGCCCTCCGCATATCTCCATGATGGTCCAGTGACGGGTGGCTTTCCGCCTGATCTCCTGAAGAAGATTTCGGGCAAGCGCCGGGTCACGATATTCGTCGATATATTTCATTGGAATGAAGCTTTCAAGAGAGTTCAGGTGAAGGAAGCTCACCCTCAATGTCGAATGCCCCGCTCTCGATAAGCTCCTGCCACAACTTCAGGCTTTCAGCGGCTTCCTCCTCGTCGATAATTTTCAGGGCAAACCCGGCATGAACGATGGTGTACTGCCCGACCTGAATCTCGGGCACATATTCGAGACATGCCCTTGTTTTTGAACCGTTCACATCAACCGTCCCCATCTTCAGGCCGTTTTCGTTGAAGAGTTCAAGGAGTTTTCCCGGTATGGCAAGGCACATGGTGAAGTTGGATTTAGTTGATCGTTAAGATAATAAGAAAGGGACAAAAAGGACAGCAAGGACTTCAAGGACAAATAAAAGAGCGAAGAATCATTGGACACCATTGTAGGTGCCTTTGAGGTATTGGCGTCCTATGACCGCCTGGCCTAAAGAGAGACCACCGTCGTTTGAGGGCACGAGGGAGTGGGTAAGCACCCTGTACCCGGCAGCATCAAGTTCGCTGACCAGAGTTTCAAAGAGCAGGGCGTTCTGGAACACTCCGCCACTCAGCACCACGGTTCTGATAGCGGTTGCTCTGGATGCTGACTGAATAATCTCCAGAAAAGCACACACCAGCGTGCGGTGAAAGCGACGGCTGATTTCACCGCTGCTCATCCCCTGCAGCACGGCAGCCGCAACATCCTGAATAATCGGCGAGAGCAGCATGAGCGTGCGCCCTTGTCCTTCCCTGAAACCGTAGCGAAAGCTCTGGCTGCCTGTTGTTGCTCCTGCTTCATGCATCAGCGCAATAGCCGCCTCTCCCTCGTAGCTGATCTCGCCCCGAAGGTTGCACATGGCGGCAACGGCATCGAACAACCGGCCACAGCTCGATGTTTCCGCTACATTGACCCTCTTTTCAAGCAGTTCGAGCAGCGGCTCAATCGCTCTCTCTTGCATAAAGGGGAGTTCCGGCAGGTCGGAAAGAGTTCTTGAAAGGTAGCCCACCGCCGCACGCCAGGGCTGCATGATTGCGCTCTCGCCGCCCGGAAGCGGCATGGGCTCCAGAGAAGCAAACCTCGTCGCTCCGGAAGCGTCACCGATGAGCAGCTCACCACCCCAGATGGTACCATCAGTTCCGTAGCCCGTCCCATCGAGCAACAGACCAATGGCGGGACCCTCCTCTCCCCGTTCGGCAAGGCATGAGGCAAGATGGGCGTGATGATGCTGCACGCCAAGCAGGGGAATGGTCTGCTTCATGGCCCACTGTGTGGTCATGTAGTCGGGGTGGAGGTCATGCACCAGCAGTTCAGGAGTGGCCTGAAAAAGATGCTGCAACTGAAGGGCAACTCGCTGAAAATGGCGGTAAGCCTCGAAGTTTTTCATGTCCCCGATATGCTGGCTCATCAGGGCATGAGAGCCTTTGAGAAGCGTAACGGTGTTTTTCAGCTCCCCTCCGGTACCGAGCACCGTAGCACCTTCTTCACGAAGGTAAACCGGCGCTGGCACATATCCCCTGCTCCGTCGTATCTGGCGAAGCTCTCCTGAGAGAAAAATGGTGACAGAATCATCGCATTTAAGATAAATGGGACGATCATGCACCAGAAAAGCATCGGCAATCCCATGGAGACGCAGAATGGATTCGGCATTCTCACTTACGATTGGCTCCTCGCTGAAATTTGCACTGGTCATCACGAGCAGATCTGTGCCTTCGTCAAAAAGCAGGCTGTGCAGTGGTGTGTAGGGCAGCATGACACCAAGCCGGTCATTGCCCAGAGCTACGGAGGATGCCAGCGCGCAACTCTTTTTCTTTTTCAGGAGCACAATGGGAGCTTCCGGCGAAGAGAGTGCTGAGGCTTCCTCGTCACAAAGCTCACAGTAAAGCCGGACAAGCGCCATATCGCGCATCATCACCGCAAAGGGTTTTGCCTCACGCCCTTTCCTCACCCTCAATCGCCTTACTGCATCGTCATTCAGGGCATCGACAGCAAGATGAAAGCCTCCAAGCCCTTTGAGAGCTACAATTTTTCCCTTACCAAGAAGAGCTGAGGCTTCAGCAACAGCATCGGCAACTCCCGGCATGGGTTTGCCGCAAGCATCGAGCAGGGTGAGTTTCGGACCGCACACCGGGCATGCAGTGGGCTCGGCGTGAAAACGGCGATCAAGCGGGTCGTGGTATTCCCTCTCACACTCCGGGCATAAGGTAAAGCTGCGCATCGAAGTAAAGGGGCGGTCATAGGGAAGCCGCTCGACAATGGTATAGCGAGGGCCGCAATTGGTACAGTTGATGAAGGGATAACGAAAGCGGCGATCTGCCGGATCGTAAAGCTCCCGGCGGCAATCGGTACAAAGGGCAATATCAGGTGGAATGAGTGTCTCCATACCGCTGCCGGAAGTTGAATCTCCGATCACAAAGCCCTCTTCTGCAACAGAGGCCACAACACTCTCCTCAATTGCCACTATTTTTGCAAGAGGCGGATGATCACGCTGCAGCGCAGCGCGAAACTCTTCGAGAACATTCGCCGGCCCCTGCAGCTCAATCAACACTCCGGACGGGGTATTCCGGATAAAACCTTTCAGGGCGAAGCGAACGGCAAGGCGATAGACAAAGGGGCGAAATCCTACACCCTGCACAATCCCGTTGACCAGAAGCCTCCTCCGCTCTTCAGTTGCAGGATTCAGCGATTCGCCAGTCTTTTTTCCAGCCATTCCTGCCATACCGCAAGCCCCTCTCCGGTTTTAGCCGACACTTCAAACCATTCGAGATGATGATTGACCCGCAGGGCATTCTCCCTGCATTTGGCGGCATCAAACTCGACATGGGGAAGAAGGTCGATCTTGTTGAGAATACAGAGATCAGCCTCATGAAAGATGGTCGGGTACTTCAGCGGCTTGTCGTCGCCTTCCGTAACACTGATAATAACCACTTTCAGCGCTTCACCGAGATCAAAAAGCGCCGGGCAGACAAGATTACCGACATTTTCGATACAGAGCAAAGAGTTGTCCTGCAACTCCAGCTCCTTTATGGCCCGGTTAACCATCAGGGCGTCAAGATGACATCCAGAACCGGTATTGATCTGAATGACCGGCACGCCAAGAGCATGGATCCGATCGGCATCATTAGTGGTCTGCTGGTCACCCTCGATGACGGCAACCGGGGTACGCTGCTTCAGGATAGGAATGATTTTTTCAAGCAGTGAAGTTTTACCGGAACCGGGAGAGCTGAGGAAATTGAGCACAAAGATGTTGCGTGCCTCAAAAAAGCCACGGTTTCTTTCGGCAAGCAGGTTGTTTTTATGAAGCACATCCTGCTCAAGCACAACTTTCCGGCTGGTGCTGTCATGTTGATGGGTATGCTCATGGTCATGGCCGTGATCGTGATGATGACTCCCCTCTCCGTGACCGCTCTCACTGACATGAACATGATAACCGGTATCGCCGGGTTTGCGAAGCACTGCTCCGCCCTCTGGTGAACAACCGCAGGTATCACACATTATTATTATATCCCCTCTTCTTCGATAGTCATTGATTGAATCAAAAATTCCTCTCCCGACACAATGGTCACCCGCAGCGATCGGCAATCGGGACACTCCGCATAATAAAAGGAAACTGGAAACCGTTTGCCGCACTCTCCACACTCCCCGACACCCTCTGGCTCATCAATGGCCAGAACGGCCCCTTCGGCAAGCGTTCCTTTGGCGGCAGCAGAAAAACAGAATTTCAGCGATTCCGGTTCTATACCGGCCAGTTTGCCAATAACCAAATCAATACCAGAGATCCTTCCGGCACCCTCCTCTTGTGCTTTTGTAGCGACTGCTTCAACAATTGAAAGCGCAATACTCATTTCATGCATAACGGCAACAAGGAGAAGAGTGGTTCATTGATATATAACAACAGAAACAATAGAGTTGTTCTTCATGAATAAAAAGAACAGGTTGTCTCTGCTCATAACATTAAATGTAAGGTAGTTCTTGATGATTAATTTTTTTGTACCTTTGAAAAAAAATCTTTTTGGTCAGCAAATTATAACTCTCTGATGTGAAGCACCTTACAGGGCTATGCAATATACCGGCCAGTGAGATTACAGGACTTCTCGACATGGCAGCCGGATTCAAGAAAGAGTTGATCACCCCGAACCCCTCTTTTGAAGCCTCTCTTTCCAATAAACGCATTGCGCTGGTTTTTTTTGAAAACTCGACGCGCACCCGTTTTTCTTTTGAAATAGCGGCTCGTTATCTTGGCGCAGGAACTCTTAACTTCACTGCATCTTCAAGCAGCGTCAGCAAGGGAGAGACACTGAGTGATACCATAAGAAACCTTGAAGCAATGCAGGTGGACGGCTTTGTGCTGCGCCACCCATCTTCTGGTGCGGCAGATCTCATCACGGGAATTACCTCCAAAAACGTCATCAACGCAGGTGACGGATCGCATGAGCACCCTACACAGGCGCTGCTCGACATGTTTACGCTTCGGGAATATTTCGGCAGTATCGAAGGGCTCAAGGTGGTCATTATTGGCGACGTTCTGCACAGCAGGGTCGCCCGCTCCAACATTTACGGTCTCATTACTGCTGGTGCGAAGGTTGCTCTTTGCTGCCCGGTAACCCTTATGCCACCTGATGCTGCCAAACTTGGGGTTTCCCTGTTTACCGATCTCGACCAGGCCATTGCCTGGGCAGATACAGCAATCGTGCTTCGCCTGCAGCTTGAACGAGCTACCGGAGGTTACCTGCCCTCCCTCGAGGAATATTCTGTCCACTACGGCCTGAGCGATGAGAGGCTGGAAAGAATACAGAAACATCTTCTTGTGCTGCATCCGGGTCCAATAAACCGTGAGATCGAAATTTCAAACCATGTGGCCGATCGCATACAACCTCCCGGATATTCGAAAAGCATGCTGCTTGAACAGGTAACCAACGGTGTCGCAATTCGAATGGCTGTGCTGAAAACCCTTCTTGCCACAAAAACTTTACCCTGACTATCAAATCCAACGCTTCAACTTCAGGCCATGAAACACTCCTCCCTTCGCTACAGAACAGTTTTCATTCTGATTGCGCTTTTGCTGCTCTCGTTTAAACAAGCCACGGCAGAATCGCTGCTTAAACCGACCTTCAATAAGCTCTTCTCTCCTCTCCTGGCCGATCCGACTGAACCGAGAATTGCCGTCATGCCCTGGCTTGGTGATCGCTATCTGCAGCTCGATATCGGCTCTTCGGCAGATCTCTACCAGAGCGACAGCAAAAAGTTTGCAGTTGGTGTCGATTTCGGCACATACTCTCTCCTCCACCGCAGCGAAAATTTCAAGTTTCCGGTAGACACAATCGATTACCTCTTCGGCATCAATGCGAGTTGGAAAAAACCAATAAAAAACGAAGCTCTCCCCTTTGACGAATTCAATGCAAGGCTTCGCATCAGTCACATCTCTGCCCACTTTGAAGATGGTCACTATGACGCTGTTGCACACCAATGGATACAGGGCGACTGCCCGTTCACCATTCCCTTCGTCTACAGCCGCGAATTTGTGAATCTCGTTTTTGCGCTGAACTCGCCGGGCCACCGCGTCTACGGCAGTTACCAGTACCTCTACCACTCAATTCCGGATGGTATCAATCCCCACTCTTTCCAGGCAGGCGCTGAACTCTCCACACCTGGCCAAAGCTATGTTGCCGCAGACTTCAAACTTCTGCCGAAATGGGAAACATCCCTTCATGAAACAAAGGGATACAGGGGAACATGGAACCTGCAGGCAGGCATGAGGCTCAAAGCGATAGGTCTTGAAAATGTCCGTTTAGCCTGCAACTACTATACCGGCATGAGCCGCCACGGCATGTACTTCTACCGCCCGGAAAGCTACAGCACACTCGGGGTGATCGTGGATCTTTGAGGAAGAGGAAAAGAGAGTGGACGAAGAAAAGAATGGACTTGGTGGACTGCATGGACGTTGTGGACAATAAAAAAACTCTTCGTCCACCCTGTCCATTACGTCCACTTCGTCCACCAAGTCCATGCTCTCCTACTGCAATGCGCTGAAAAACTCCGGCACTGCATCCGGAAGCCCCTCTGCCGGTTGAGCCAGAATATAGTCGGCAAGGAAAGGAGGATAGAGATCATGAGCGTCAAGTTCGGCAAGCGGAATCCAGCTCACGCGAAGAATCACCTGCTGATCATCCGGATATTCCGGGTCTTTGCCGTTTATCATCTCTCCCCCGGTTACACTGCAACAAAAACCAAGCGAAACCGAGTGATGAATGCTGCCCTGCTCAATCACGCCGGGAAAAGGATAGAGCAGCTCCTTGACAAAAAGGAGCGGGCCAACAGAGCACTTCAGACCTGTCTCTTCCATCATCTCCCTTTTCACGGCTTCGTCAAGTGTTTCGCCCCGTTCAACAACTCCACCAGGCAGAATCCAGTAACTCACGGGCAGAGCGGGATCTTCCGGAGCAAAACTTTTATGTTCGACAAGCAGCACTTGAGCATCCCTGATACATAACGCGCTGACCCTGAGCCTGACCTGTGACATGGAGCAATTCCTGGATGATTGAAAAAAGAAAAAACCTCATAAAATTTATTGGTGCTATCTTTTTCGAAGATCTTATCCGCATCAAACGCGTTTCCGGCACCTACGGCAAAGCAAAACACAACCAAAATACAGCACAACAAAAATCCTTTTAAACTATTATTTTATTTAATTTTATATCTCAAACCATTCAACTGGTGGCGAAAAATAAAATAATTTGCAGGATTTCCCCGAAACTCTTATTATAGAGCCATATAACGATAACACAAAAAAAAGCGGCACAAAAAAAATCACACTTGTTGGTTTCGTGGTATTTTTATTACATTTAAGGATATCACAACAAAAAGGGTTCTTTTTAAGGCCGTTCTGTGCCTTTCAGTTCAGGCCAGAAACATTTTTTATTCCTGGTAACACACACACAACCTAACGGAGAAAACACATGAAAAAAATGCTATCGCTTGCTGCAATGTTTGCAGTCTTGTCATACGCATCACCCGCTTCTGCTGAATTGAAAATCGGCGGAGACGCTGGTGTTCGACTCAGAGGAGAATTCAATAATTCCGAAGCTTCGGGTGTCAAAACAACAAACAGCGATGACCTGAAGTTCCAGTACCGTCTTCGTCTGAAAACTTCGGCTGATCTCGGAAGTGGCTACTTCTTCAAGGCATTGGTTTCAAATGAAGAGGTTGCTGGTTCATGGCAGACTGTTGCTTCTGGCAACACTGACAAATATGCGTTAGAGCTCTCTAACTTCTACTTTGGACGCGCTCTCGAAAATTGCCACTACAGTATCGGTCGTATTCCGCTCAACAGTGTCAACAACCCTATTTTTGACATTACCCTTTATCCGATTCCTACAGGCGGCCCAGCTCTTGGTGGTATCTATGCTGTTGATATCCCGGTAGCAACCTGGAACTTCGACCGTGTCTTCGGCCTCAACTATGGCACAAAGATCGGTGGCGGTGAACTGAACGGCACACTTGTTGTTTTCGACAACAACTCTACTACAGAGAACTCTGCACTTGTCGGCGACGGTCTGCTCAATGATGGTTATGCACTTCACCTTTCCTACAAAACCAACGTTGGTGATGTAACAGTTGAGCCACAGGCAATCATTTCCCTGACTGATTTGCAGGGCGCAAGATATTCAAAGGTTTCACCGAACACCTTCGGCGCAAACGCAACAATCCCTGTGAGCAAGTCAAAAATCGGCCTCAGCGGTTTCTACACTGTTTGCAAAGACAGCAAAGGCGCAATAACTGGCGGTGCTGCTGCTAATGTTGACTACAACGGCTACCTCCTGAGAGCAAAAGGTGAGTCAGGTCCTGTAACTGCATGGGTTGACTACAACCACACCACCGACAAAACACCTGCTACTGATCTCAAGTACAACAACCTGTTTGTATGGGCACAGTACCAGATCAAGGTTCAGGAATCAGCAACAGGCTCATTCAGTCTGACACCGACCCTGCGCTACCGTGCAAGCGGATCAGGAGCTGCTGCCGGTGATATCACAACCAGAAACAACCAGCTTCGCACAGAACTCTATGCGACTGTAACTTTCTAAATCGCTCTATGTTCGTTATAAGGCCGCAGGCAACTGCGGCTTTTTTTTTCTTGCCGTTCTTCGCCCATTACCGTTTTCAAGACGTCTTGTTCCTGTGAGTCACAATTGTTACACCGGGGATTTTTCACGATTCTTGACTTTTTAGTCTTACATTTTTTTTCGACAGAAAGATGACAGGTGGATGTTTTTGCCCTGTAAACAATGGCAAAACTTCTGCTTCCGTTTGCATAGAGTAATACGGTTCTTGCGTTGAATTCAATGGTTCTCTCCCTGCACCCGTGCAGTTTGAGTAGTA